>Ga0208826_1000103_pt1 | contig 94846 bp, 73 predicted proteins | sample AD_UKC115_MetaG_FD_184451 | JGI IMG/M metagenome (GOLD analysis project Ga0208826, IMG submission 184451) | Active sludge microbial communities of municipal wastewater-treating anaerobic digesters from Hong Kong - AD_UKC115_MetaG (SPAdes)... | ecosystem: Engineered > Bioreactor > Anaerobic >... | reverse complement strand
CCGGCTTCGCGACCAGGACGGCAGGCTCCTCGGCATCGGCGTGGTCCGCGTCCGGGACGGCATCCCGACGCTCAAGCCGGACAAGATGTTTGTGGGACACTGACCATGTAGGAGCAGCTTCCGGTTGCGATCAGACCATGTAGGAGCAGCTTCTAGCTGCGATCAGACCATGTAGGAGCAGCTTCTAGCTGCGATCGCGGCTGGAAGCCGCTCCTACAACTACGGGCGACCGTAGAGGGATTGCCCTTACCGGCGTGCTGCCGGCCTGGGGCTTTGGTTCTTGACTAACGTGGAAATCATCTGGGGACTCGACAATCTGAAGGTACAGCCGAGCCGAACGGTGGTCACCATCGGTGTGTTCGATGGTGTCCATCTCGGCCACCAGGCCATCATGCGTACCGTGTGCGAGACCGCGCGCCGTCACAAGGCGCGCTCGATCGCCGTCACTTTCGATTGCCTGCCCGAGGAAACCGTCAGCCCGCAGAGCGCCCCGCCGTACATCACCACCATCAGGCGGAAGATCGACCTCATCGCCCGCCAGGGACTCGACAGCGTCCTCATACTGACCGCTGACCCGAAGCTCCTCTCCATGCCCGCGGAGGAGTTCGTGTACGAGGTCCTGGTCGAGAAGCTCCGTGTCGCCGAGATAGTCGTCGGGCGCAGCTTCGTGTTCGGCAGGGGTAGGGCTGGGAATGTCGAACTCCTGCGCGAGATGGGTTCCAGCCTCGGGTTCGAGGTCACGGTCGTTCCGCCGGTTGTGGTGGACGGAGAGATCGTCAGCAGCACCGCGATCAGGCGGCTGATCTCCGACGGTCAGGTCGAGAAGGCATCGTCGTACCTGGGCGGCTCGTACGTCCTCGACGGACGTGTGGTCACCGGGAGAGGTCTCGGCCGCCAACTGGGTTTCCCGACCGCCAACGTCGAGCCGGTCGCGCGACAGATCATCCCGGCGAACGGCGTCTATGCGGTGGAGGTGTCGGTCAAGGGCACGCGTGCCTGCGGGGTGGCCAACATCGGCACCCGGCCGACGTTCGACGACGGCGAAAGGAGCATCGAGGTTTACATCATCGGCTTCTCCGACGATATATATGGCGAGGAGATCGAAGTAACATTCCGTAATCGCTTGCGGGGTGAATTGCGGTTCCCGGATGCCGACAGCCTGATCGAGCAGATACGGCGGGATGTGGATCAGGCGGGCGCGTTGCTTGGCTGCCAATCGAGCGGCGTTTGACACCTGCCGTGATGTGTGCTACACTGTAGTGACGTCGGGCTGCCAGGTTAGCTGATGACTCAATCGAGGGAGCCGTAGACAAGAGACTGTGGACCAGATGAGTAGTCAGTTGTCAGTCGTCAGTCACCGGTCCGGGCTGATCACTGACAATTGAGGATTGAGAACTCACTTGATCCCCAATCTTCTGTCTATAGCTCCCCAGATGTCTCCTCAGCAGCCTGCATGCGCGACGCTTACTAGTTCCAGGAGGAATTGACGCGCAAATGACTCTGCAGAAGGAAGAGAAGACCACCATCATAGGTGACTACAGCACCCACGAGGGTGACACCGGCTCTGCAGAGGTGCAGGTCGCGCTGTTGACCGCAAGGATCAACCAGCTCACCGAGCACCTCAAGACGCACAAGAAGGATCACCACTCCCGACGTGGTCTCCTCATGATGGTCGGCCAGCGGCGCAGGCTGCTGAACTATCTCAGCAAGAAGGACATCGAGCGCTACCGCTCGGTGGTTGCACGTCTTGGACTGAGAAGATAGGAGACGGAAAACTAAATGATTGAAAAGGTAGAGATGGAACTCGGCGGTCAAACGCTGACGATCCAGACGGGCGAACTCGCCAAGCAGGCGGACGGCTCCGTCGTAGTCTCTATGGGCGATACTGTCGTCCTGGCTGCTGCTACAATGAGTTCCGAGCCTCGACCCGGGATAGACTTCTTCCCCCTGTCATGCGACTACGAGGAGCGTAAGTACGCGGTCGGCAAGATCCCGGGAGGCTTCGTCAAGCGTGGAGGCCGACCTTCCGAGAAGGCAATTACCACCTCCAGACTGATCGACCGACCACTTCGCCCTCTGTTCCCCGACGGAATGAGGAACGAGGTCCAGGTCATCACCATCCCTCTTTCGTTCGACCGCGATATTCCGGCGGACGTTCTTGCAATGATCGGCGCTTCAGCCGCACTGTGTATCTCCCGCATCCCGTTTGCCGGACCGATCGGCGCCGTGAGAATGGCGCGGATCGAGGGTGAATGGGTCATCAACCCGTCGCTCGACGCTCTCGAGACTTCCGACATCAACATGGTCATCGCAGGTACCCGCGATACGGTCACCACGGTGGATGTGGATGCAAAGGAAGTCACCGAGGAAGACGTCATCGAGGCGATCACGATCGCTCATGAGCAGATCAAGCGGATCGTCGAGGTGCAGGACGAACTGGTGCGCAAGGTCGGACAGCCCAAGGCCGACGTCGAGATCCACACGGTGGACCCCGAACTGCTCCAGGCCGTGCGAGACGCCGCCGGCGAGGACATCATGAACGCCATTCAGCAGCCGGACAAAGCCACCCGCGAGGAGGGCATCAAGCTGCTGAACCAGGAGATCGTAGACCGCATGGCCCCGGACTATCCGGAGCGCGAGACCGAGCTCAGCGAGGCAGTTGACAAGGTCGTCAAGGAATCCGTTCGGAAGCTCATCTTCGAGAAGGGACTGCGCCCCGACGGACGCAAGCCCGACGAAATCCGCCCGATAAGCTGCCGGGTGGGCCTGCTACCGAGAGTGCACGGGTCGGGTCTTTTCACCAGGGGCCAGACTCAGGCGCTAACTACTCTCACCCTGGGCGCGCTCGACGATGCTCAGATGGTGGATACGCTGGAGGAAGACGGCTACAAGCGCTACATGCACTTCTACAACTTCCTCCCGTTCAGCACAGGTGAGACGAAGCCGATCCGCGGCCCCGGACGGCGCGAAGTCGGTCATGGCGCGCTCGCGGAGAAGGCGCTCCTGCCGATGATCCCTCCTCAGGAGGAGTTCCCTTACGCGCTGTTGCTCACATCCGAGATCCTGGAGTCGAACGGTTCCAGTTCGATGGCGAGCGTCTGCGGAAGTACTCTCGCCCTGATGGACGCGGGCGTGAAGATCAAGGCCCCCGTAGCGGGCGCCGCCATGGGCCTGATGAGCGAGGGGGACAAATATGTCATCCTGAGCGACATCCAGGGCATGGAGGACTTTTCCGGCGACATGGACTTCAAGGTTGCCGGAACCGCCGAGGGCATCACCGCGATCCAGATGGACACCAAGATCGAGGGCATCTCGATGGACGTCGTCCGTGATGCGCTGACTCAGGCGAAGCAGGCCAGGCTGCACATCCTCGGTGAGATGATGAAGGCCATCTCCGAGCCGAGAGAAGAGATGTCGCCGTACGCGCCGAGAGTTCTCATCATCGAGATCCATCCCGAGAAGATCGGCGATGTCATCGGCCCGGGCGGAAAGGTCATCAAGAAGATCGAGGCCGAGACCGGCGCGAGCATCAGCATCGAGCAGGATGGGCATGTGTACATCACCGCTGTGGATAAGGCCGGCGGTGAGGCCGCCTACAAGATGATCGACGACATCACACGAGACGTCAAGCCCGGCGAGACCTACGTCGGCAAGGTGACCCGGACCATGCCGTTCGGCGCGTTCGTCGAGATCCTGCCCGGCCGCGAAGGCCTGGTACACATCTCGGAGCTTGCTCCGTACCGCGTCGAGCGGACCGAGGATGTCGCCAAGGTCGGCGACGAGCTTCTGGTCAAGGTCATCGAGCTGAGCCCACAGGGCAAGATCAGCCTCACACGCAAGGGCTGCATCGAGCCGGGCGAGGAAGGCGCTCCGCCCAGGGGCGGAGGCGAGCGTCCTCGCGGTGAGGGCGGCGGCCGCAGAGACGAAGGGCGAAGAGGCGGAGGACACGGCGGCCCGCGCGGCGAGCATCGTCGCGAGTCCGGCGGTGAGTCAGACGTGCCTCAGGCGAGATTCCGCCCGAAGCGATAGGTCCATTACCCGTGGGGGCGGGCCTCCGGCATGTCCCTACAGCAGCATCCACAGCAATCAGGGGATCATCGATCCCCTGATTGTCGTCTATATGTCACCCATCAGCAGTGTAGCCTCAACCGGGCGTTGTCACCCACTCCAGTTAGAAACGAAGGTCAGTTGTACTCATGATAAGAAAAGACGTACTCCCTAACGGCGTGTGCGTGCTAACCGAGACCGTGCCTCACGTCCAGTCGGTATCCGTGGGCGTTTGGGCCGGCTCCGGCTCGAGGGATGAGGATGACTCCAACCAGGGTATTTCCCATTTCCTCGAGCATGTGCTCTTCAAGGGCACCGAGACCCGTACCGCCAGGCAGATCGCGGACGAGTTCGATTCGGTCGGCGGGCAGTTGAACGCGTTCACCGAGAAGGAATACACCTGTTACTTCGGCAGGGTTCTGAAAGAGCATCTGCCGCTGGCCGTCGATGTTCTCTCGGACATGTTCCTCAACTCCAAGCTCGACCCGGACGAGATCGAGTTGGAGAAGGGAGTCGTCCTTGAGGAGATCAAGCGCCACGAAGATTCTCCCGACGATCTCATCCACGATATGTTCGTCCAGTTGGTCTGGGGCGGCCATCCGCTCGGACGTCCGGTGCTCGGCACCAGCAAGACCGTCGGCAGCCTGACGCGAGACGAGCTGATCAGGTTCATGCAGACCCGCTACACCCCGGACGCGGTTGTCGTGGCAGCGGCGGGGAACCTCGTGCACGAGGAGTTCGTAGAGCAGGTGGCGAGTCTGTACGGCGGATTGACCGGCGCCAAGTCCGGCCCGTCTCGCGCCGCGCCGGCGTTCTCAGTGGAGACAGTCTTGACGCACAAGGATACGGAGCAGGTGCATTTCTGTATCGGCACACAGGGTTACTCGCATCTGGATGACGCGAAGTATCCGCTTGCGATCATAGACACGACGCTCGGAGGTGGAATGAGCTCCAGGCTCTTCCAGGAGGTCAGGGAGACGCGAGGGCTCGCGTATGCGATCGGCTCATACTCGGCTTCCTACAATGAGGGCGGTCTGTTCGCGGTCTATGGCGGCACGAGTCCGGACAAGCTGAAGGAAGTGCTGGAGGTCATCAAGGAGCAGTTTCAGGACATCGGCACGAGTGGTGTGTCCGATATGGAACTCACGCGGGCGAAGAACCAGATCCGCGGCGCTCTCGTACTCGGCCAGGAGAACATGAGCAACCGGATGATGCGCATGGCGAAGTCCGAGCTCTACTACGGTCGAGTCATCCCGATGGAGGAGCTGATAGACAAGATCACGAATGTAACACATGCGGACGTCAAGCAAGTCGCACGTCGGTTGTTCATCGAGTCGGACTTCCCGATGGCGGCGATAGGTCCGTTCCAGATCACGAGGCAGTGAAGCAGATGAGCGATCCGATTCGAGTAGTAGTCGCCGGGGCCGGCGGGCGCCTGGGCAGGGAATTGGTCAACGGCGTGCTGAGCGCAGCGCCCGAGATAGTCCTCGTCGGGGCGGTCGATCCGCCATACGCCGGCCGGACCGTCTCCGAGGCGCTCGGCGCGGACAGCCAGGTGACCATAACATCCGACCTGGCGCAGACCCTGAGCAGCACTCCGGCCGATACGGTAGTAGTGGTGACCATTCCCGCCGTAGGTATGGAGTGCATCCGAGCCTCGATGGCGGCCGGTGCGGCGCCCGTCGTCGGGACTACCGGCATCACCTCGCAGAACATCGAAGAAATCAGGCAGATGGCCGGCGAGTATGGGGTTGGAGCGATCATCGCCCCGAACTTCTCGATCGGCGCGATCCTGATGATGAAGATGGCGCGCGAGGCCGTGAAGTACTTCCCGGATGTGGAGATCATCGAGTTGCACCATGAGAAGAAGCTGGATGCTCCCTCGGGTACGGCGATCCTGACCGCTCGACTGCTGGCTCAGGCTCGCGAGGAGACGCCTGTCGAAGCGCCGGACGCATCCGCTCCCTCGAGAGGCGGCGACTTCGACGGGATCCGCATCCACAGCGTGCGGCTTCCGGGCTTCGAGGCCCATCAGGAGGTCGTGTTCGGCGGCTTGGGGCAGTCGCTCACGATCCGCCACGATGCGTTCAACAGGAAATCATACGTGCCGGGAGTCCTCCTGGCCATTAGGAAGTCCCGAGGGCTGAAAGAGGTCATCTGGGGACTCGAGAACATCATATAGCATCTCTTGTAGGAATCCCTCGTAGGATTCTCTTGTAGGAGCGGCTTCCCAGCCGCGAATCGCGCTGACTGGGTACAACCCCGTCAGAGCGCAATATAGTGTTTCTTGTAGGAGCGGCTTCCCAGCCGCGAACCGGTCTGCCGGGTTGTACCCGGCGACCGGCAGCGCGGGCCGCAATCCGTTCCTGCAAGGCCGGACATCCGTAAGGGGGCACACCATGAGTAAGTACAATGTCGCAGTCGTCGGTGCAGGCGCCGTCGGACAGGAAATGCTGAAGACCCTGGCTCAGCGCAATTTCCCGGTGAACGAGCTGAGAGTCCTGGCTCGTTCGACTCGAGATATGACTCTGGACGGCAAGACGTATCATGTCAAGGAGACCGTCCCGGAGGAGTTCGATGGTGTGGATATCGCTCTCTTTGCCGGCACCGAGGGTGAGAGCGGCGCGAGCAAGCTCTTCGCCTGGGAAGCGGCGCGTCGTGGAGCGATCGTCATCGACAACTCGAACACATTTCGCATGGAGAAGAACGTCCCGCTCGTCGTTCCGGAGTGCAACGCGGATGATATCTCCTGGCACGAGGGCGTGATCGCGAACCCGAACTGCTCCACCATCCAGATGGTCATGGCGCTCAAGCCGCTCTATGAGCGTTCGAGGATCACCAGAGTCGTCGTCACGACCTTCCAGGCGGTATCGGGCACCGGTCGAGCAGCGATCACCGAACTGCACAATCAGGCGACAAGGCTCGTTGCTGGTGAGGACTGCGGTCCCTGCGAGGTCTATCCGTACCAGATCGGGTTCAACGTGCTCCCGCAGATCGGCGGCTTCCGGCCCGATGGGTATACCAGCGAAGAATGGAAGATGGTTGTCGAGACTCACAAGATCCTCGGCGACGATCAGATCAAGATCACCCCGACCACCGTTCGCGTGCCGGTCTTCAACGCCCACTCCGAGGCGGTGTACATCGAGACCGAGGAGAAGATCACGGCCGACGAGGCCAGAGAGCTTCTTTCGAAGGCGCCGGGATGCGTGGTAGTCGACGAGTCCAAGCCGACTGAGAGCGACCAGAACTGCCGGACCTACCCGATGCCGATCGACGCTTCGGGCAAGGATGAGACCTACATCGGGCGCATCCGGGAGGATCCGTTCATCCCGACCGGCCTGAGCATGTGGGTCGTCTCCGACAACCTGCGCAAGGGCGCGGCGCTGAACGCCATCCAGATCGCCGAACTGCTGATCGAGCGAGGCATGGTCAAGAGCCGCTAGTGCGTGTTTGTAGGAGGGGATTCCAATCCCCGACCCCTCCTACAGGGTGCGATGCGTCCTAGCCGGACGAGAGACAGTGTGCGGCAGGCAGTGTTCTGACCTGTCCGACGGGTATATCCCATCGGACAGGTCAGACCGTTTCTGCCTCTGCGTGGAAGAATGGCCATGGAACCAACACTCAAGTACATCCCCCTCGGCGGCGTGGCCGAGATCGGCAAGAATATGAGCGCGATCGAGTACGGTGACCAGATCATGGTCATCGACTGTGGCCTCATGTTCCCCGACGAGGACATGCTCGGCGTCGATATCGTCATCCCGGACGTCACCTACCTGGTCGAGAATGCGGACAAGGTCCAGGGGATCGTATTCACCCACGGCCACGAGGACCACATCGGCGCGCTGCCCTACGTCCTCCGACAGATCAACCTGCCGATATGGGGCACACGGCTTACCATGGGCATGGTGCGCGCAAAGCTGGAAGAGCATGGGCTCGTCGAGACGACCGAGATGAATATCGTAGAGCCCGGCGACAGGATCAGGCTCGGCCAGTTCGACATCGAGTTCATACGTGTCAGCCACAGCATCCCGGACGGGGTGGGGCTGGCGATCCATCTCCCCATCGGCGCCATCGTCCACACCGGCGACTTCAAGTTCGATCAGACGCCCGCGGACGGCAAGTTCGTCGATTTCGCCCGGTTTGCGCAACTCGGTCAGGAGGGCGTCCTCCTCATGATGAGCGACTGCACGAACGTCGAGAAGCCGGGTCACACGCCGTCGGAGCGCGTGGTAGCCAACACGTTCGAGGAGATTTTCGCGGGCGCGCGGGGCAAGATCTTCATCGCCACATTCGCGTCGAACATCAACCGCATTCAGCAGGTGATCGACGTCGCCGTCCGCTTCGGGCGTAAGGTGGCGATTGCCGGTCGGAGCATGGCCCGGAACACGGAGATAGCCCAGGAACTCGGTTACCTGAAGGTCCCGCCCGATACCTGGATACGCCTCGAGGAGGTCAAGGACTACTTTCCGGTAGAGATCGTCGTGCTCACCACGGGGAGTCAGGGGGAGCCGCTCTCGGCGCTTACACGCATGGCGATGGACGAGTTCCCGAAGGTGAAGGTGGAGCCGGGAGACACCGTTGTGATCTCCGCGACGCCTATCCCGGGCAACGAAGACCTGGTCATGCGGACCGTCAACCATCTCTTCAAGCGCGGCGCGGAAGTTATCTACGATGCCATCACCCCCGTGCACGTCTCCGGCCACGCCAACCGTGATGAGCTGAAGCTCATGCTCAATCTGACTCACCCGAAGTACGTGGTGCCGGTGCACGGCGAGTACAGGCATGTGGTAAAATATGCGGAGTTGGCGGAAGAGGTGCTGATCCCCAGGGAGAACATCTTCGTCATGGAGGTCGGCGACGTCCTGGAGATCGGGCCGGAAGGCGCCTCGATCACCGGGAAGGTCGCGTCGGGCGACGTGCTCGTCGACGGCATCGGAGTCGGCGATGTCGGCGACGTGGTCCTCAGGGACAGACGTCATCTCGCCCAGGACGGCATCTTCGTTATCGTGCTGAGCATCGACAAGGCCACCGGCGAGATCGTCGCCGGACCGGACGTGGTCTCCAGAGGATTCGTCTTCATGGAAGAGGCGGAGGAACTCATCGAGGAGGCCAAGGAGACGGTGCTGAACACCGTCAGCGAGATAGAGGTCGATGCGTCCACCGAGTGGAGCGCGGTCAAGGATGACATAAGGAAGGCCGTAGCCAAGCTGCTCTATGCGCGCACGCACCGCCGTCCGATCGTCATCCCCGTCCTCATGGAGATCTGATGAGTCTCAGGCAGATCTGAGACAGCCTGTCGTTTTGAGCACGTTACCGCGCAGCAAGCGCAGTTGTCTCGGGTAGAAACCCCGCGAGCCCTGTCAGGGCTGGCGGTGGTTGTTCCTCGGGACACAGAATCCGCTAGTCCTGAGTAGCGAAGCGTATCGAAGGACGCCCGGGTCTGGCCAATGGTCGTGGAACTAGGCCGCCCTTCGATACGTCCTGAACTCCGACCACACTGAGTAGCAGCGCGTATCGAAGTGCAGTCGGAGTTCAGGACTACTCAGGGCTAACGGTGTCTGTCTCCCGGGACATAGGAACCCGTCAGTCCTGAGTAGCGAAGCGTATCGAAGGACGCCCGGGACTACTCAGAGCTCATGGTGCGATTTCCTGGGAGCGATACCCTGGCACAATCACCTGAGATTATCTAGTTAGCATAGAGGAGGCTCGCGCTTGGAAGCAATCCTGAAACCCATCGCCCACTGGGTGATGATCCAGATTGAGACCCTCGGATACGCCGGGGTAGCCGCGCTGATGGCCATCGAGAGCGCATGCATACCGCTCCCCAGCGAGATCATCATGCCGTTCTCCGGCTACCTCGTGTCTACCGGCAAGATGAACCTGCACGGCGCGTCGATCGCGGGAGCGTTCGGATGCGCCGTCGGCTCCGCCGTAGCCTACTACGCGGGCATGCTCGGTGGGCGGCCGTTCGTCGAGAAGTACGGGCGCTATGTGCTCATCCGCGCGCGCGACATCGACAAGGCCGACAGATGGTTCAACAAATACGGCGAGGCAGCCGTGTTCATCAGCCGCCTGCTGCCCGTCATTCGGACGTTCATCTCCTTCCCTGCGGGTGTCTCCAAGATGAACTTCCCCCGCTTCCTGGCATACTCGTTCGTCGGTTCCGTGCCCTGGTGCTACTTCCTGGCCTACGTCGGCAAGGTGCTCGGCGAGAACTGGCAGTCGATCAAGGGGTACTTCCACGGCGCCGACGCGGTCATCGGAGTCGTGCTCCTCGGCGGCTTCGTCTTCTGGCTCTACCACCACCTGAAGCCCGAGAAGGAACCCGAGACGGCCTAATCTCGTCAAAGAACCAGTGTTCTGTGAGGTTGAGTGAGGAGACTCAGCTCCACAGCCCACCGGTGGTACGAGCAGCGACCGTCGGTCCATGCAGGCCGGCAAGCGGATGTTTGTACCGCACGATTACTGGGTAGAGTAGATCAGTGCTAGCTATATCAACATGCGCTGCTGCTTACCGCCATGGACATGAGAGGCCCTGCTTGCCTGTCCTGTCGGCGAATGTAGAAGGACGGGCGTAAAACTGTCAAATTTACCAGTTGACGTTCGGGCCTCGTTCCTGTACATTGTAAATACAGACGAGACCGTGCCACAAAAGAAGCACGGCGCTGAACCTCCCGCAGCGACGCTCCGAATCTAGCAGTGCTATGCGGAGGAGGAAGACCTAGCCAAAAATGACAACGTATACATCGCGCTCCAAGATCACCAGGTTCAGCTTGCCCGCTGAACACTCTGCCTCGTCTGTCTTGCGCAGATTCATCAGGGAAATCGCCCGCGGCACCAATCTCACCGCCGCCGAAGTCACCGATTTGCAACTGGCAGTGACCAAAGCATTCAGCACTGCGCTCGCCCAGCAGAAGCATGCCGGCGAGGGCCGCATTGCGCTCAAGATCGATGCCCGTCCCGACGAAATCATCGTTGATCTTTCCTATCGAGAAACGCATTTCCCTCCGGCAGAGTTCTTCTCTCGGTGCTAGTTCGCCAGTGACGCCGGCGGTCGTGTCTCAGGCCGCCGGCGCTGTTCCTCCTCTCTTTCCTGCTCGCACTCCCTCGCCGTATTCGGTTTGACATTCCCCGGTGGAAACGGTAGTATATCCGTAGAGATTTGCCGACTGCGAATACCAGACAATGAACAATTCGGTCCGCCGTCTAGTACTCTGCATCCTGGTCTGCCTCGTTCCTGCGAGCGCCTACGCCGCTGATTACCTGGGGAGCCTCAGGGAGGCGGTCACGGCGATCGAAGTGGGCGCGTACAACCAGGCCGGCTCCGCAATCGAGCAGGCGCTTGTCTCCGGCGAATCCGATCCGCTTGTGCATCTGGCTCTCGCAACGCTCTACCTGCATGCTGGCAAGCTGGACAGTGCTTCCTCCGAGTTCCGAGAGGTTATCAATCTTTCCCCGGACAACTGGCGCGCCCACTACGGATTGGCGGTCATTGCCATGCTGAAGGGGGATAGGGCGGCCCTTCAGAAGGAACTGTCTGCCGCGCGCGATCTGTCATCCGGCGATCGGGACGTGGCGGCGCTCGATCTGTATCGAGCCTACATCACCGGCGGCTCGGTATCGGCAGACGGTGTGGAATCCTCTCTCGCGAAGCAGATCGCCGCGATAGCCGCGGCTAAGCAGCCCAGCCGCCGTCAGGCCGCCAGGGACCTGTTCACCGATATCCTGCGCGCTCCGGCGCCGCCGGGGTTTGAGGAAAACCGCGGACCGGTAGCTACCTTCATCGCCTCCGCCCCGGTCTCGCTGCCCCACGGTAGGCTGACCTGGTCGCCACCGAAGCGGGAGAACGCGCCTGAGGTCTCTGAGACGGTGCACCTGAACGCCGATGCCAGTCGCGCACAGGGTGTCGAGTTCGTGACCTTCTACGTCGATGGTGCGTTCGTCGGCATGTCGAACTGCGAGCCCTACTACTTCAGTTGGAACACCACCAGGCATCCGAACGGCCTGCATCAGATCAGGATCGATGGCAAGGACAGGCAGGGGAATGTCGTCAGCACCAAGACGACATGGGTCCGCATCAAGAACGCCAATCCGATCAGCAGCCCGCGAATCTCCGGGCCCGAGGTAGATGAGCTTACCCGACGGCTGTGGGAGTGCATCAGGCTCGCCGAGTGCAGGCGACTCGCCCACCATGAGTTGGCCAGGCTGCTCCTCGCTGACGGCGACAAGGACTCCGCCATCCGCCATCTCCGCTACAGCATCGCCTATCGGCCCGACTTCGGCGATGCGCTGAAGATGCTTGACAAGCTGCAGCCCCAGCCTGCGGTGTGCCCGGAGATCAAGTCGGGGCCGGCGGGACGGAAGCGTGTGGCGCTGACGTTCGACGACGGTCCCAACGAGCGGACGACAATCCTGCTCGATGTGCTCGCCAAGCTCGGTGTGCCTGCGACGTTCTTCCTGGTCGGCTTCAGGGCCGAAGCTCAGCCTGCGCTGGTGAAGGCGATCCAGGCGGCGGGCCACGACATCCAGAACCACAGCTATACTCATCCGAACCTCGCCACATCAACCGGGTACGAGGTCGAGGAGCAGTTGTGCAAGACCAACGCCGTTCTCCTCAGCATCACGGGCAACATGCCTCGGTACTTCCGGCCTCCCGGCGGCAACTTCAACGGCAACGCGAAGAAGGCCGCCGCGAAACACGGCATGTGCTGCATCCTCTGGACGCTCAACTGCGGACCCTACGAAGGCGGCGATTCCCAGGCGCTGGCGAGTTTCGTCATCGAGGGGATCACTGATGGGGCGATCATCCTCATGCACAACGGCGAACCCGCCACGGTGAGCGCGCTGCCGACGATCGTCGAGAAGCTCCGCGCCCGGGGGTATGAATTCACGACGGTCTCGGATCTCCTCGCCGCGAAGTAGCCTCATTCACGCTCGGAAACACTTCAAATCGAGCTCATTCCTTCCGAAAATATACCTGGAAGGGATGTGAGGACATCTGAATACGCCTGCCATCGAAGTCAAGGGTCTGACAATCACCTACAAGTCCGGACGGAGCGCCGGAAAGTTGGCGGTCTCCGATCTCTCCTTCTACGTGAACCCCGGGGAGATCGTCGGCTTCATCGGCCCGAACGGAGCCGGCAAGACCTCCGCCATCAAGGCGCTGCTCGGCCTCACTCCGGCGCCGGCCGATACGTGCTTCATATCCGGCGTACCATCGAGCGATCCTCGGTCGAGGATGCGGCTCGGGTACATGCCCGAGATATCGTATTACCCCAAGTATCTGAAGCTGTCCGAGTTCCTGCACATCTGCGCCGCGCTGTCCGGCGTGCCCCGCGCTGAGCGGAGGGACGCCGTCCGAGGCGTGGCCGAACGGACCGGTATGACCGAGCATCTCAACAGCCGCATGGCCGGGTTCTCGAAAGGCATGCTCCAGCAGGCCGGGTTCGCGCAGGCTCTGCTTCGGAACCCCGAGATCCTGATCCTCGATGAACCGATGTCCGGCCTCGATCCGATTGCCCGCATGAGGATGCGCGAACTCCTCTCCGAACTCAGAGCCGAGGGAAAGACGATCCTCTTCTCCTCGCACGAGTTGGGCGAGATCGAGATGGTCGCCGACAGGATTCTCGTGCTCTCCCACGGCCGGCTGGTCTACCAGGGCTCGGTCTCGGAGGCGGTGGGCATGGACGGGAACCTCGAGCGCGCCTTTATCCGACTGCTGCAGGAGGAACTGCCATGGGCTGCCTAGCGATAGCACATCTGTCGGTACTGGAGACGCTGCGCAGGAAGGAGTTCTACGTAGTCCTGGTGCTGATCCTGCTGCTCGCCGTATGGCTGCAAGTGGCCAACATCGGCGCATCCCAGGCCGGGCGGTTCTCGCGCGAGATCGTCATGCAGATGGCGTGGCTCGCATCATTCGCGCTCGCGGCGCCGCTCGCCGCACGTCAGATTCCGACCGACGTAGAGCAGCGCACCGCCTACATCCTGCTCGCGCGTCCGATTCCGAGGTGGCAGTATGTCGCCGGTCGTGGGCTCGGCGCGGTGTTCGCTTCCGTCTCATGCTTCACAGGGTTGTTCCTGGTGCTGGTCGGCATGCTGGCTTTGAAGAGTGGGGCGGCGGTGTTCGATCCGACCCTCTGGCAGGCGTATGCCCTGCAGGTCACGGCACTGATCATGCTCTGCAGCCTCACGGTGTTCTTCTCATGTGCATGCACTCCGGCCGGTGCGGTGACGTTTGCCATCCTGCTGCTCGGAGTGACTCGGTACGGCGGTCAGTCGCTCATGGAGATGATCGACAGGCTGGGCGGTATCCGGCAATATGTGGCATGGGCGGCCTATCTCGGGCTGCCGCACTTCGAGTTCTTCGACATCTCCCGGCGGTTCGTCCACGGTTGGGGTCCTCTGCCGGCATCGACCTTCGTCATGGTGCTCGTATATGGCCTGGCATACGCCGTCGCGGTGGGCGCCATCGGCACAGTCATCTTCAGGAGAAAGTGGCTCTGATGGGATCCAGACCGCTTGCAGTGATAGCCGTGAGCGGCGTCATCGCGATGCTGCTGGCCGGATCGATCACCACGCGCACGAGGGCGTCCGAGGGCGAGTCGGATATGCTCGTCCGCATGTTCGGCGCCACGGCCGAAGTGGCCTCTCAGAGCGCGATGGACCGGGCGGACCTCTACCTCCACGCGGGGGCGGCGCACGATCAGCAGCGTGACGATCCCGCTCAGGATGCTGAGCGCGCACACACCCTGCCGCTGCAGGGCGTTCTGGCCCGACTCCACGGAGCGACTGCCCCCGAGGAGCACAAGCATATCGAGGGGGCCGAGGAGAAGGAACTGCTGCCCTGGTTCGTCATCGCCGCGCGCCTCAATCCCCGCAACATCGAAGCGTGGCTCGACGGTGGATACTGGTACTACCGGACTGGCAAGGTCGAGGAAGCGGAGCGCTTCATTACTCAGGGCATCAAGCATAATCCGAAGGATCACCGCGTCTACCTCGAGCGGGGCATTCTCTACCACCGCATGAAGCGCTGGGATGACGCGGTTAAGGACCTCGAGACCTCGATCAAGCTCTACAAGAAGCTCAACGACGACTCCCCCTTCGAACTGAAGGCCGCCCGCATCTACCTCCGCGATTCCCGGGAGAAGCTGGCCGCGTCCACCGACAGCTAGTTGCAGCAGAGGATTCCTATCCCCGACAACACCACCGATCGGGGATCGGAATTCCCTCCTACAATGAATGCCCCCGCACCCCCATACCCCCAAGCCCATTTGCGTCCGCACGAGAAGGGACAGCGCGCCTCCCTGCCGAAGTGTACCCCTAGGAAGTACAAGTGTTTCCCCAGGAGGATCGAAGGATATGAAGATCGGGCTAATCCCCGCGAACCGGGGCTTTTTCAGTGATGAACTCGCCGCCAGGATGCGCGCTGAGACCATCGCCGCCATGCAGAAGGCCGGGCTGGAGGTCGTCGTCCCCGACGAGAAGCTCACCAAGCTCGGATGCGTCGAGTCCTATGATGAGGCGCTCAAGACCGGGCAGCTCTTCCGTGAGGCAGACGTCAAAGGCATCGTGGTAGCCGCAGTCAACTTCGGCGACGAGCAGGCGGTCGCGTTTAGCGTGAAGTCCGCCGGTCTCAACGTGCCGATCCTGGTATTCGGCTGCCAGGAGGAAGAGGTCCTGAAGCCGACCACCGACCGGCGCGACAGCTTCTGCGGGCTGCTCTCCATCGGCGAGGCTCTGCGCCAGATCGGCGCCAAGTATACCGTCGCCCGCACGCCTATCTGCTACCCAAGCGACGCATCGTTCGCCGACGAACTCCGGCGCTTCGCCGGGATCTGTCGTGTGGTGACCGGCATCCGGAATGCGAGATACGGGCAGATCGGCGCTCGGCCGGACGGATTCTGGACCTGCCGCGTGAACGAGAAGGCGCTCCAGCAGATCGGCGTCACAACAGTCACCCTCGACCTGTCGGAGGCCTTTGCCGCCGTTCAGAGCATGAGCCCGGATGCGCCGGAGGTCAAGAACACGATGGCGGGCCTGGCGAAGTACTGCGATACCTCCGCGGCTCCCGAAGCGGCCCTCAACAAGATCGCGCGCTTCGAGATCTTCCTGCGCAAGTTCGTCGAGGAGAAGAAGCTCGACGCGCTTGCCGTCCAGTGCTGGACGAGCATGCAGGCGAATCTGGGAATCAGCACCTGCGCGATCATGGGCCGGCTCAGCGACGACGGCATCCCGACCGCGTGCGAATCTGACATCCTCGGCGCGCTCTCGATGCACGCGCTCTCCCTGGCTGGACAGGGCGCATCGGCGCTCGCCGACTGGAACAACCTCCACAACGACGACCCCGAGCTTGCGAACCTCTGGCACTGCGGAGTCTGCCCCGCAAGCTTCGCCAAGACAGCGGCGAAGATGGGCGTCCAGGAGATCGTCGGTGGCAGCGTCGGCCGGGAGAATGCATGGGGTGTCTGCGAGTTCGAGATGAAGGAAGGCCCGATCACGCTGCTCCGGGTCACCCAGGACCCGGACGGCGGATGGAAGGCAGTCGTGAGCCCTGCTACCGTCGAGGCGACGAACGCCAAGACCTTCGGCGCGTACGGATGGGCGCGCATACCCGGCCTTCAGTCGCTCTACCGCGACGTGTTGATGCGCCACTTCCCGCACCATGTGGCGCTTACCGGCGGCAGCGTCGGCGACATCATCTGGGAGTCGCTCGGCAACTACATGGGCTTCGCGATGTACGCGTACGGACAGGGCGCTCCCGGGCAGTGGACCCCTCAGCCGCCGTTCTGAGTTGAGCAGTAGGGGAGGGCTTCGACGCCCTCCCATGACTAGCGTTGTAGGAGCGGCTTCCAGCCGCGATGAACCGGCGTATTGTAGGAGCGGCTTCCAGCCGCGATGAACCGGCGTATTGTAGGAGCGGCTTCCAGCCGTGATGAACCGGCGTATTGTAGGAGCGGCTTCCCAGCCGCGATCGCAGCTGGAAGCTGCTCCTACAACACAACGGGCGGCCACAGGGATACTTCCCTGCCGTGTGAGGAGAACAGACACATGACCGACCGATCGTTCACGAGAAGGCAGTTCCTGGCAGGCGCAGGCGCCGCCGCCGTGTCTCTGCCTTTCATCAACCTGACGGACTCATCCGCAGCCGAGCAGCGGCCGAACTTCGTCTTCATCCTGACCGACGATCAGCGGTTCGACGCCCTGAGCTGCATGGGCCATCCGTTCCTCCGAACTCCGAACATCGATCGCATCGCCAGAGAGGGCGCGCTGTTCCGCAATGCGTTCGTCACCACGGCGCTCTGTGCTCCGAGCCGGGGCAGCTTCCTGACCGGGCGGTATGCTCATTCCCACGGCGTGCCGGACAACGCTACTATGTTCGACGATAGCATTCCGACCTTCCCATCGGTGCTGCAGGAGGCCGGCTACGATACGGCGTTCATCGGCAAGTGGCACATGGCCGGGCAGGACGGGCCTCGACGGGGGTTCAACCACTGGTTCAGCTTCAAGGGTCAGGGAGCCTACTACAATCCGGCGGTCAATGATAACGGCGAGCACAAGAAGCTCTCGGGTTACATGACCGACATCCTGACCAACAGGGCGCTCGACTGGCTCAAGCAGCCCCGAACCGGCCCCTTCTGTCTGTACCTTTCCCACAAGGCGGTGCACGGTCCGTTCGAGCCCGCCGTCCGGCATCGGAAGCTCTACTCCGGCGTGAAGATCGATCGCCCGGAGAGCATGACCGATACCCTTGAGGGGAAGCCGGCATGGATTCGAAGAGGCATGGAGCCGAGACATGACTCCAAGGGCGCGCTGACGAATCCCGAGAAGTTCGACGAACTGATCCTCGACTACTGCCGGACCCTGGTCGCGGTAGACGAGGGAGTCGGGCGCGTGCTCGATACCCTGGAGGAGATCGGACAGCTCGACAATACGGTGGTCGTGTTCGCGGGCGACAACGGTTACTTCCTCGGCGAGCACGGCCGGGTAGACAAGCGTCTGATGTATGAAGAGTCGATTCGGATTCCGATGGTCATGCGCTATCCGAAGGCGATCAAGCCCGGCACGGAGGTCGAAGGCATGGTGCTCAACATCGACCTCTGCCCGACGTTCCTGGACTACGCGGGAGTGAAGGCGCCGGACGGAGTTCAGGGCAGATCGTTCCGCCCGCTGCTTCAGGGAAAGACGCGCGGGTGGCGCCGGGACTGGATGTACGAGTACTTCCGTGAGAAGGGTTACAACTGGACGCCCGATACCGTGGGAGTGCGCACCGAGCGGTGGAAGTACATCGAGTATCTCGACGAAGAGGGCGTCCCCTGCGAGCTCTACGACCTGAAGAATGACCCGATGGAACTCAGGAACCTGGTCGACGATCCGAAGCATGTCGGGGTGCTCGCGGACATGCGGTCGCGCCTCAAGCGGCTCAGAGAAGAGACCGGTTACCCATCCGGCGGTTGACGTAAGTGGAACTCAGTCGGTGGATCAGTCGTATTCCATAGTGCATACTGCGGAGGCGTGAGCGCCGGCGCAGTATGCATGTTTTTGCGCCTTGGCAGATCCCGGCTATGCACGAAAGAGACGATACCAAGGAGGATCGAATGAACATCAAGGGAACACAGACCGAGAAGAACCTGCTCGCATCGTTTGCAGGTGAGTCGCAGGCCCGCAACAGGTATTCCTTCTTCGCCAGTCAGGCCAAGAAGGAAGGCTACGAGCAGATATCCGCGATCTTCACGGAGACCGCGGACAACGAGAAGGAGCACGCCAAGCGCTTCTTCAAGTTCCTCGAGGGCGGCGACTGCCAGATAGTGGGAGTATTCCCCGCCGGCAAGATCGGCACGACCGCCGAGAACCTCGCCGCTGCCGCCGCCGGTGAGCACGAGGAGTGGAGCGACGCCTATCCCGCATTCGCCGAAGTCGCCCGCAAGGAAGGCTTCGAGCCGATCGCCGTCGTCTTCGAGAAGATCGCGTCGGTCGAGAAGCACCACGAGGAGCGGTACCGCGCTCTCCTGAAGAACATCGAGGAAGGCAAGGTCTTCAAGAAGGACGCGGCGACCACCTGGAAGTGTCGGAACTGCGGCTACATCCACGCAGGCGCCGAGGCTCCCGGCGGCTGCCCGGCATGCGCCCACCCGCAGGCCTACTTCGAGATCCTGGCGGACAACTTCTGATCGCCGTCTCGTAGGAGCGGCTTCCAGCCGCGATATCACCGTTTCCAATCGGCGTATTGTGGGAGCGGCTTCCAGCCGCCATCGCGGCTGGAAGCCGCTCCCACAATCATCTTTCGTCGGGGCGGGAATCGTGCTCCCGTCCCTCGACCACCATCCCCGCATACCTCCCCTGCAGGATTGGCCGCCGGCTCCGTCTAACAACAGAGCATATGAGCACGGATATCCGAGCAATCGCGTTCGACTTCGGCGACACCCTCTGCCCGTGGGGACAGGATCAGTACCACCACATACTCGATTCGGCGCTGGCCAGGCTCCACGAGTGCGCGCCGCAGCACGATTTCGAGACCGTTCGCGCCGCTTACAACGCCGTTCGGGAGGCCGACTGCGCGGCCAACCTTCCGAGACTGGTGGAGAACGATCTGCGCGACATCTATCGGCGGACGTTCCGCGAACTCGGCGCCGATCCCGATGAGGACCGGCTGGATCAGGTGTGCGATGCTCACGTCGCCGCGTTCGTCGATGTATCGACCCGCGTGCCCGACGGCCTTCTCGCGATGCTCGACCGGCTGTCGAGCCGCTATCGTCTGGCGGTCCTGTCGAACTACCCGATCCCGGAGTGCATCAAGCAGTCCGTCGAGCGGATCGGGCTGGACAGGTACATGGATGCCGTGCTCGTCTCCGGCGATCTCGGCGTCATCAAGCCGTCCCGGCGCATCTTCGGCGAGTTGCTGACCGCGCTCGATCTCCCGCCTGAGCAGGTGCTCTTCGTCGGCGACGATTGGACCGCCGATGTAGTCGGCGCGCGCTCGTCGGGCATGCCGTGCGTCTACATCACGAACGGCAGAGTCAACGGCGATGCGTGGAAGACCAACAACGTGTACGGCATCTACATGAAGAAGGCGCTGGAGATGCCGGAGTTCACCGGCTGGCAGGAGGCGCAACCATCGGCCAGACTGGATTCGGTACTCGATCTCGAACGATATCTGGAGGAGCACAGACATGAACTTCCGTGAGCGTACCCTGGCGATCTTCGCCCGTCAACCGGTGGACAACGTCGTCTACCAACCCCGCCTCGAGCACTGGTACAACGTCAACAAAGCACAGGGCACGCTTCCCGAGCGGTATCGGGACATGTCGGTGCTCGACGTCTTCGATGATCTCGGATGCTCCATACGCACCTATCCCTGGTTCAACTGCTGTCTCGAATGCAAAGACGATCCGAGCGTGAAGTTCGAGGTCGAGCAGCACGGCAGCCGCCAGATCGCGCGGTGGACCACGCCTGTCGGTTCTGTGGAGGCTCACTCCACCTCGACCGGCCTCGCCTCCCATACCGACAAGTTCCCCGTCGAGACGCCGGAGGACGCCCGGGTGATGGAGTATATCCTCCGTGGGCGCACTTGGTCATTCAACGAGGAGCTCTTCGCCCGGAACGACGCCCTCATCGGCGATCGTGCCGCGCCGATGATGTTCATCCCGCGGATAAACGTTCAGCGGCTCCTCATCGAGATCATGGGCGTCGAGGGAACGATCTATGCGCTCCATGACGATCGGGCGATGGTCGAGCATCTCATCGACGTGATCAACGAGACCGACGAGCAGATGCTCGATGTCGTCCTCAAATGTCCCGTGCCGATCATCAACTTCGGCGACAACGTGGACCACCACTTCCTCCCGCCGAACCTCTTCGAGCGCTACGTGCTCCCGGAGTATCAGCGCCGGGCGGATCTCTTCCGCGCGCACGGCAAGTTCACGAACGCCCACTGGGACGGCAGCATCAAGCTCCTTCTGCCCTACGCTCAGCAGACTCGCATGGACGGCATCGAGGCGCTCACGCCGATCCCGCAGGGCGACGTCTACCTGCAGGAGATGAAGGACGCGCTCGGCGACATGATCCTGCTCGACGGCATCCCCATGACCAGCTTCCTCGAGGCCGAGCCGCTGGAGGAACTGGAGCGCACCGCCCGCGACGTGATCGAGATGTTCTCTCCCAACCTCATCCTCGGCGTCTCCGATGAGCCCTCCCCGGTCTGCGACATCGAGAAGGTCCGCCTCGTCGCAGAGATCCTCAAGGAATACGATCGTTAGTCCGAACGCTCACTCCGAGGCCGGGACGGCGGTTACTGTGAGAGCCCACCCGGCCTCGACTGCCGGGTGTTCCCCATACCACATGTTGCACTCACCGGGGTCTGCTCAGCGACGGGAGCGCTCGGAGTAGGGTATAAGGTGATGATCGAGTTCGCCGACGGAGTGTACCCGGCCACCGGCGATCGAGGTACGATGTTCACCCTGGAGAGGAGGCCGATCGGGATTGCCCGTCCGGATTCCATATCCGCGATGACGCGGACTGCGCCGAGGAGATAGTTCCCGAATGCGAGCGATGATGACATGAGCGACCTGGATCGGAAGCAGACGGAACAATGCCCGCAGGATCGTGTGTTCTCGCCCGAGATCGAGCAGGCCTTGCGGGACAGCGAGGAGCGGTTTCGCGCCCTGTCCGAAGCCGCCTTCGAGGGACTCGTCATCACGCGGGACGGAGTGATCCTGGAGGTCAACCAGACTCTGCTCGACATGACGGGCTACTCCCGCTCCGACCTGATAGGAGCGCAGGCGCTCGATCTGGCGGCGGCCGATTCTCGCGCGGCGGTCATCGAACATGCCCTGAGAGGTTCGCAGGAACCCTACGAAGCCGAGTTTCGGAAGAAAGACGGCGCCACGTTCGTCGCGGAGGTTCGCGGAAAGCCTATCGTCTACAAGGGCGAGCCGGCCAGAGTCGGCGCGCTCATCGACATCACGGACCGCAAGCAGGTGGAGGAGGCTCTGGAGGCCGAGCGCACCCGTCTGCAGACGGTGCTCGACTCGCTGCCCATCGCCGTGTGGATCGCCGACGCGAAAGGCAAGGTGATCCAGACGAACAAGGCTGTGGAACGCATATGGGGAGGAGCGGCGCCGACTCCCCATAGTATCGAGAAGTACACGGAGTACAAGGGTTGGTGGGCGGATACCGGCGCGCCGCTCAAGTCGGAGGACTGGGCGCTCGCTCGCGCCGTCCTGAAGGGCGAGACCTCCGCCGGAGAGGTCATCGATATCGAGCGGTTCGACGGCACCCGCGGGACGATCCTGAACAGCGCCTCGCCGATCAGGGACCGGGAAGGGCGGATCGTCGGCGGGGTCGCCGCGGCCCAGGACATGACCGACCTCCGTATCGCCCAGCAGGCGCTGATAGAGACGGAGCGCGATCTCAGGCGCGCCCAGGCCGTTTCAAAGACCGGAAGCTGGCGGCTCGATACCACGAAAAACGAACTCTGGTGGTCGGATGAGACCTACCGCATATTCGGCATCCCGCAGGGCGCCCGGATGACCTACGAGCTGTTCCTTGACCGCGTCCACCCTGACGATCGGGAGTATGTCGATCGGGAGTGGAAGGCCGCCCTGTCCGGCGCGCCCTACGATATCGAACACCGCGTCTGTGTCGGCTCCGAAGTCAAATGGGTCCGCGAAACCGCCGAGCTGGATTTCGACGAGCAGGGGCAACTCCTCGGAGGGTTCGGCACCGTTCGCGATATCACCGATCGGAAGGAAGCCGAGCTGGCTCTGGAGCGCGCCCTGGAGGAGACGGAGAGAGACCGCCGGTTCATCACGGCAATCGAAGGAGTCTCGGAGGCGGCGATCTCGGCCAGGTCGCCGCAGGAAATGCTGCAACTGATCACGATCCGCATCAGGGAGGGGATGGGCACGCACTCCAGCACGCTCCTGCTGCTGGACGAGGACAAGCAGAGCCTCCAGGCCGTGGCTGCGTGCAACATTCCCGAGTTGGTCGGCTTCCGGATTCCCGCCGACCGGGGGTTTGCCGGGAAGGTCTTTCGGGAGCGCGGGACTGTCTACATACGCGATGTCCAGAGCGATCCGCTCATCGAGAGCCCGCACATCAGACGGCCGGGTTCTCGGTCTATCCTCGGCACGCCGCTGCTCGGACGCAGAGGCCCCGTGGGGGTGGTCTACGTCGATGAAACGCACGTGCGGGAGTTCTCGGAGGACGAGCGACGCCTTCTCGAGGTGCTCGCGGCGAGGACGGCCCTGATCGTTGAGAACATCCGGCTGATGGAAGAGACGTCCCGAAACTTCGTCCTGCTCCAGAGGGCGCTCCTCCCTCCCGCCCCGGAGGAGATACCCGGGTATCGTCTTGCTTCGACCTACCGCCCGGGCGCCGCGGGCGCGGAGATCGGCGGCGACTTCTACGATGTTTTCCACACGGAGTCCGGATGCGTCGGAATACTGATCGGCGATGTGGTCGGGAAGGGCATCCCCTCCGCCTCGCTCGCGGCTGCGACGAGGAGCACGCTCCGCGCGTTCATCTACGATTCGTCATCGCCGAGCGTGGCGATCATGCACACGAATTCCGTGATCGGGCCGGAGAAGCAGGATCCCGCGCTCTTCGTGACCGCGCACGCGGCGGTGCTCAAGCCCGGCACGGGGCGGATCTGCTACTGCGGCGCAGGACATCCCCCGCCCGCGATCTACCGCCGGGCGACCGGAGAGGTCGAATTCCTCCGCGAGGGCAATCCCCCGGTGGGCGTGCTCGATTCCTACGAGTTCGAGGAGGCGGATGCGCGCCTCGGGCATGGCGACAAGATCATCTTCTACACCGACGGCCTCGATGAAGCCCGGCGCGGGACCGAGTTGTTCGGCCTGGAGGGGATCATCCGGGTGCTGGAGGCGAGCGGCGACCGGTCCGCGGACGACATGCTCGCGGCCCTCCTCGGCGCGGCGCTCGACTGGACCGAGGGGACTCTCCAGGACGACCTGGCGATCATCGTTGTCGAGAGGGAGGCCGAGCAGTGACGCTGTCCTGTCAGGAGATGATCGAAAGCATCACCGAATCGCCGGCGAAGGCCGTGATCGTGCGTCTCCTTGCCGAGAACCTCTATCTCCTGGACAACGCGAGAGGGCTCGCGGCCTGGGCGGCGCTTCCCGAAAGCGAGGTGGCGTCGGCGGCGGATGAACTCGCCGACCTGGGGGTATTGAAGAAGTACGGACAGGGCGTCGGAGCGGTCTACCGCCTGACGAACGACGGCGGATACACGCGCGTGTATCGATGAGCGCATAGAGGACATCCGCCGTGCGGCGCGGCGCGCCGTGTATGGAGGCTAGCGCAGCGGTGCAGGGAACGGCCGCTGTCCCGAACGCAGCGGAGACTCCCCCGGTGGCAAGCGATGTTGGGGATAGATTTGCAATCTATCCCCGGATGGCAAATGGGAGTCTGTGACTCCATGCCGGGGGAGACGGGATCGCAGATCCCTGCATGGCCCGATCGGGATGGATTGCAAATCCATCCCGAACGCAAAATCTATGCCGAACGCAGGATGACAGCGATCGTGGGAGGACGGGACATGGCGGGAGGAACGAACGGACGCGTGACGACCGGCATCGAGGGGCTCGATGAACTGCTGGACGGCGGGCTGGTCCCCGGCACGAGCGTCATGGTCGAGGGAGCGCCCGGCACCGGGAAATCCGTCCTCGCCATGCAATACATCCTCGCCGGCATAGAGCGAGGGGAGCCCGGCATCTATGTCTCCCTGGAGGAGACGCCGGAGCGCATCTATCGGGACGCAGGCAGCTTCGGCTGGGACTTCCGGGCGCTGGAGAGAGAAAACAAGCTCCGAGTCGTCGCCACGTCCGCGGCGGCGCTGAGAGACCAGGTGATCGGGGGAGCCGCCTTCCGGGATATGGTCGCGGAGATCGGCGCGCGCAGGGCGGTCATGGATTCGATAACCATGCTCCAGACCGTCTGCAACTCGCCCATGGATTTCCGCGCGACCCTCGCCACCATGATCCGCGGCTTCGAGGCCGAGGGTCTGCAACTCCTCCTCGTGCGCGACGAAGAGGCGTCGCCCGCCGGTGATACGTGTGGCTTCTGGAGCAGGTACACGGTCGATACCCTCCTGCGCCTGGAGACGGAGTTCATGCACGGACGGATCATACGCCGGTTGATCCGGGTGGTGAAGACGCGAGGGCAGGGGCACGTCGGGGGAAAGCATGCCTACGCGATCCTGGACGACGGCATCAGTGTCTTCGCGCGCATTCTCCCGCCGCCCGTGGAGGTCGCCGAGATGCCCTCTGCGCGAAAAGGCAGCGGAGTCCCCGGCCTCGACGAAATGCTCGGCGGCGGATATCTCTCCGAACGGATCGCCATGATCTCCGGTCCCAGCGGATCGGGCAAGACGCTCCTGATGCTGAACTACCTGGCGGACGGCGCGAGGCACGGGGAACACGGGCTCCTCATGACGACCGAGCAGAGCCGCGTCGAGATGACGGCGCTCGCGGCGGGGATCGGTCTCGATCTCGAGGGATTCATGTCGGAAGGGATGCTCGACGTGCTCTGCCTCCACGAGATGGAGTTCGCCCTGGACGAAGTGCTTTACTGCCTGCGGAAGAAGCTGTCCGGGAAGCGGTACGCCCGCGCCGCGATCGACAGCCTGAACTCCCTTGGCCGCATCGCCGCGCAGCCGGAGTTTGCAATCGACGGGATGGTCTACGTTGTCGAGCTTCTGGAACGAATGCGGGTGACCTCGCTGCTCGGGTACGAAAGTCCGGTTATCGCCGGGCAGATGGATATCTCTCGCGCGGGGATATCGGGGCTGGCGTCGACTGTCCTGCTGACGCGGCTGGTGGAGATCGACGGCGACGTCAGGAAGGGGATCTGGGTGCTGAAGCATCGGGGCAGCCCGCACGCGACCGAGGTTCGGCAGTTGATCGTCGACGAGCAGGGGATGCGCGTACACCCCGGGTTCGAGGGCTACCAGGGCGCGCTCATCGGAGTCCCGCAGACCGCCTCCCATCCCGGACTCTCGGCAGCGGCGTAGGTCATAGTTCCCTTCGGTTCTCCGGTGTGCTATACTCCGGGTAGACGGTGACAGGCGGGAGCACGAGTCATAGTTCCCTTCGGTTCTCCGGTGTGCTATACTGCATCTGAGAGCGGGCCAGTGCGGGGTTGGGTCATAGTTCCCTTCGGTTCTCCGGTGTGCTATACTAGGTCCAAGCACTGGCGACGCCGCACTCCCGTCATAGTTCCCTTCGGTTCTCCGGTGTGCTATACTATTGGTTCGTCTACACTAGCGACGGCGGAAGTCATAGTTCCCTTCGGTTCTCCGGTGTGCTATACTGCCGGGACTGCACGGGGCGGGTGGTCAAGGTCATAGTTCCCTTCGGTTCTCCGGTGTGCTATACTAGCGACCAGGTTAAGCGGCTGTCAGTAGAAGTCATAGTTCCCTTCGGTTCTCCGGTGTGCTATACTACCAACTGTGGGGTTCCCTCCGCCCCCAGAGTCATAGTTCCCTTCGGTTCTCCGGTGTGCTATACTGTGAATGACGTATCGCTGGCTATCGCGTCCGTCATAGTTCCCTTCGGTTCTCCGGTGTGCTATACTCTCAACAGGTGCGAGGATGCCGCTCTGCCGGTCATAGTTCCCTTCGGTTCTCCGGTGTGCTATACTGATGGTGAGCAACGGCGTGATGCCGTCAACGTCATAGTTCCCTTCGGTTCTCCGGTGTGCTATACTAATGCAGCAGGCGGCCTATGGCCTGCGCGACGTCATAGTTCCCTTCGGTTCTCCGGTGTGCTATACTCCATACGGCGCTGACAATCTGCGTGGGCTTGTCATAGTTCCCTTCGGTTCTCCGGTGTGCTATACTCGCGCCGGATGAGGCGACAAGCGTGCCCGAGTCATAGTTCCCTTCGGTTCTCCGGTGTGCTATACTATGGTGAGCAACGGCGTGATGCCGTCCACCGTCATAGTTCCCTTCGGTTCTCCGGTGTGCTATACTGGGGCACTGCTTAACACGGTGAAATACGTGGTCATAGTTCCCTTCGGTTCTCCGGTGTGCTATACTACGCGCTCGGTACAAGGTCAATGAGCGTCAGTCATAGTTCCCTTCGGTTCTCCGGTGTGCTATACTGGGACGTGCGGGGAGCCGATCGAGCAGTGGGTCATAGTTCCCTTCGGTTCTCCGGTGTGCTATACTGCGGACTGCACTGGGGGAGCAAGGATGCACGTCATAGTTCCCTTCGGTTCTCCGGTGTGCTATACTACGAGAAATATCTCAAGATCATGAAGAAACGTCATAGTTCCCTTCGGTTCTCCGGTGTGCTATACTGATCACCAGCAACCTCAGCGACAACCAGTAGTCATAGTTCCCTTCGGTTCTCCGGTGTGCTATACTCCAATCGGCGGAAGTAGCGTAATGCACCCAGTCATAGTTCCCTTCGGTTCTCCGGTGTGCTATACTCGGGTTTTCGCAGAAGTACGTGGAGTCGTCGTCATAGTTCCCTTCGGTTCTCCGGTGTGCTATACTCCATAACCGCGAAAGGCCCCGGAATCAAGCTCGATTCCAGGGCCTTTCAGGGAACTTCGGCGTCAGAAAAACAGCATCTGCTGAGCGAATTCCGCCTCTTCCTTCTTCTTTTTCTTTCCGACCAGCACCTCGATTCCCGCGAACTGCTTCTCCGTGACTTGCATGCACCGCACCGATCCTTTGGGCGGCAGACTGCCCATCAGTCTCTTCAGATGCTTGTCCACCGAGTCCTGCCCGTTGCATATCCGAGCGTAGACGGAGAACTGCACCATGTCGTAGCCGTCCTTGATCAGGAACTTCCGGAACCTGGCGTATACCTTTCTGTCTGCCTTGCTCACGACCGGCAGGTCGAAGAATACCAATAGCCTCATCAGTCTACTCATAGGAATGCTGCTCCGCCGGCAGGAGACTCGGCAGCTTCAGGAGGCGCGGGTCTCCGGCGCGACATGCCGATACGAACGATCCCGCCATGATGTCCGCCGCCCGGAGCGCAGACTGCGCCGCCCCTTCTATCATTATGTTCCTTCCGAGCAGCGACACGAGAGTCTGCCTGTGCTCCTTATCCAGTTCGTCGCCGCCCGCGATCTCCTGCGCGGCGCAGAGATCCGCCATCGGGCGCAAGGGCTCGATGAAGTCATCTGCGAGGTTGAAGGGGTTCAGTTCGCTGCGATGGTGAAGTCCCTGGGAGAGCATGAACCCGTGAGCTGCGAGGGCGCGGGCGACCGCACCGCGAAGGATCGCGTAGCCGTAGTTGAGCGCGGAGTTCGTCAGGTCTTCAGCTCCGCGAACGAAGTCCGGGCCGAAGAGGAAGCGGAAATACATCCGGGCGGCTGTGGATTCCGTGTTGGACCCGTCTCCGCTGGTTACCTCGGGGATAAGGGATTCGATCTTCTCGACTCCGGGTCGTTCGAGGAGGCGAAGACACTCCGCCTGATTTGCTATCTTGCTTCGGACGATTGCCTGCCAACACCGCTTGCGGAATGGAATCGTAGTGTCGAGTTGGGCGCGTTGGACTCCGGAGAGTCTGCTGTGCCCCGCAAAGGGCAGGGCGGCGCAGACCGGCAAGTGCGAGGCGTCGCACGTCAATATCAGCATGCCGACTTCGGCGCATCTGCTCAGGAGAGCGGAAGAGAGATAGACCTCCGGTGATTCCAGGACGAGAGCGGCGATATCCTCCAGGGGAACCGGGATCTTCTCGTCCTGGGCTATCAGAAGCTGACTGTCTTCAATCGTCAGCCTTGCCGGGTTGCTGATCTGTATCACTCTCCACGCCACTGCGCTGTTCGCCTCTCACTACGTGATAGTCCCCCAACACGTCGACCTCGTACTTCACGAACAGCTCGGCATTGCGTATGCCGATGCTCTGAGTCAGAAGCTGTGCGTTGTTCGGGTCGCATATGGTGATGGATTGGGTGTTCGTGTTGTACTTCCGGTAGTACCCCAGGAGAGGCCCGTCCTTCCGCACGAGCAGGATCAGATCGTACGGGTAGAGGCTGAACAGGAACTCGCCCGGCGCCTCGGGCCTGCGGCCGCGCATGAGATCGTAGGCATAGACCGGCGTGGCGAAGTACTGCCACTTGCCCCTGTTATTCTTCTCTCTGGAGATGTCGATCATCACCATACTTGCATTATCGGCGATTCCCCCGCGAAGCTCCACACCGGCGTTCTGCGTCTGAGTGACCTTCACGCTCTTCACCACCGGTCCGAGGCTCCCGTCCTTAGTCGGTTTGTGGAGAGGCTGCGCGAACGCCTTCTCGGCATTCCCGCCGAACTCCTCCATGCGCTGTCTGATGGCGGCATAAAGCCGCTCGTTGGTTTCCGGGGCGGCGAGCTTGTCGAGATCGGCGGTCGTTAGCGCGGTGAGCCGCTTCCTGACCGCGCTGACCCCCTGGTCCATGTGTTTGGTCGAGCGGATGGTCTCCGCGTGTATCGCGCCGGACGCCTTCCTGCGCGGCATCCGGGAGACGAGTATCCGCTTCGGCTCGCGCGCGCCGGGGTATGGATCGAGGCCGAGGTCGGCGAGTCCCTGGGCCGGATCGTCGGACAGCCGGGCGATGAGTTCCTTGCGGAAGAGCTTCCACGGCTGAGGGAATGCGAAGTCCCGAGCGCCCTTGAACTCGATCACTTCGCCGGTTGCGGTGTTCACCACGAAATCCTCGCCGGGGTGCAGCCTCTCCAGTTCCCGAAGCTGCCGGTACTCCGTGATTCGCTTCACCTGTCCGGGAGTGAGCGCCGCGACCACCGCCGCATCCAGGGCGTGGTGGAGGTCGTTTTCCTCCCGCACCTTCTTCAGCCCCCACAAGCCGCGGGCCATGGCGACAACGCCGCCGTTCAGAGATACGACCGGTATCTTCTCCGTCTCATCGGCGAAGATCAGGTTATCGGCGACGAAGTTCCCGAAGTATCGCGCGATGTACCGCGTATCGTTCAGGTTGCGCGTCATCCACTCCTCGGATGCCTTCTCGTCGAATGACCGCCGAAGCAGGTTTCGCCGCTTCTTGAAGTCGCGGAGGGTGGAGACCCACGCCTCGAACCTCTCCCACCTCGCCTCGTCATGCCCGAAGTACTCGAACGGCGTGCGGTTCTTCTTCTGGCGGTTTTCTCGTCCCAGGCAAAGCACCTTATTCGCGGGCATATCGTCGAAACTGCGGCTGTAGGGCAGGATGTGATCGATCTCGACGTAGCCTGGTTCGAGCAGGCGCTCCAGGACGAGCGGCTCCAGAGAGTAGGCGCACTTGCCGTCCTGCTCCCGGTATAGCCGCCACTTCAGTATATCGTCGCCTTTGGGGTCGGGGCACACGTTCCCGAATATCTCCAGGAAGTGCTCCCTGTCCTCGTCGCGCATCTTCCGGTTCTGCTCCTGGCGGCGGCTGATCTTGTCGCGCTCTTCCGCCGATCTGCCGATGTCGCGGGCAAGCTCGATCTGAACGCGCCACGGAGAGCCGTACCGGTCTATCACCGCATTCACTACCTTGCGGGCCTGCGTCAGCGCGCGAAGAGCGACCGGGTTGCGAACATCGTCCGGGTTGATCACGGGAAGCTTCTTCTGCCGGACGGACTCCGACGGCCTGGAGTGGTCGTATCCCGCCTTCTCGCAGGCCGCGTGGTACATGCAGCCCTCTTCCAGATGGGGGATGAGCTTCCGCAGGGCCTTCAGCGAGAGATGGCCGAACTTCGAGAAGCCGGGAACACCCGCCACGGCTTCCGCCACTTCATCGCCGATGCCGTGGTCGGTGAAGTGCTTGCGGATATCTTCATCCGTCTTGAAGACGGTCAGCGCGTAGGCGGCGTGGTCGAGGATCTCCCAATCGTCCTTGACCTTCTCCCAGATCCCCGCTTTGGTGAAAGCGCTCTTCAGCGTCTGGTATCCCTTCATCGGGGAGAAGGGCCGCTTCTCGCAGTCCCGCGACTCGACCAGTTCTCCGTCCTGTCGCTTCGTGTAGGGCAGTCCGGGGAATCTGGCCTCCTCCGGGAGATTCAGCGCTTTGCGGATCTGCGAGTACTTCAGTTCCGACAGTCTGTATGCCTCGGCGATGACAACCCGCCGCTGTTCCGGCGTGAGCGGGATCGTCTCGGAGCCGATGACGTATGCAAGCTGGTTCACCTTCTGGAGGAGCGTGAACCTCTCGGTAGTAGGGCAGTTGCGGGGCGCGCGGTACTCGCCTTCCTCGAAGGTACACATGCCGACCTTGCGCAGGATTGCATCACCCGACGCGAAAGGCATCTGCCAGCGGAAGACCTGCAGGTACGTCCCCTCCAGTTCCTCGGAGGCATGAGGATTCCCGAGCCGGCGCTGGGACGCAAATAGGACGGTGATCTCGTCTTCGAGCATCGAGCGGTCAACGGTATTCTTGTACGAGTCGGCCTTGTTTCTCCTGTGCTCGCGGAACGCCTCGTCCATGTACATCATCTCGCCGACGGTGCGGTATCCTCGCTCAGCCAGAAGCTGTCTGTTCTGCTGGATGCACTCCAGCATCTCGCCCTCTTCCTTGTCGACGGCCTTCTTCCGGTTCGACTTGAAGCCTCTCCGCTTGGCGATATGGAAGAGAACGCGGGCGAACTCCTCACCGGAGAGCAATCGGTCGAGGCCCTCTTTGCGGAGCTGCCAGGGATCGGGCTTGTCGCGCGCGGTGAGGAATGCCGCTTCGATGCGGTCCTGGGGTATGAGTCCATGCTGGACACACAGCTCCTTCACACGGCGCATGCGGCCCGCCCTGCGTCTGATGGTCCGGCGTGCGGAGCGCGCGAGTCGCCGGGGTTCGGCGAGAGGAGCCTTGTTCTTCGGGACTTCGGCGGCGGAGAATGCGCGGACTCCGAGGTCTACGATGCGCTTGGATTCCGGATCGAGGATCGCCCAACCGACGGAGGCGATTCCGATGTCGAGGCCGAGGACGTACTTCATGTGATACCTCCCCCACAAAAAGGATACCCCTGCCGGGAGACCCGACAGGGGATACCTTACGGTCTGACCTTAGCATAGTAACCTTCGGTTCTCCGGTGTGCTATAGGAGGATTACTCCGCCAGACATCAAACCATAAACATGATACCGCCGTCTCGATTATCTGTCAAGGCCAAACTTTCTGCTCGGCCATCCGATGATCTGGAGGAGACGCGCAGCCGAGGGCAGGGGATTCCGCGGCCGGGCGGCGGAAATTTCCGAAAAGGTAGCGGAAATTTCCGAAAAGGTAACGGAAATTTCCGAAAAGGTAGCGGAAATATCTGAAAAGGTAACGGAAATTTCTGAAAAGGTAGCGGAAATTTCCGAAAAGGTAGCGGAAATTTCTGAAAAGGTAACGGAAATTTCCGAAAAGGTAGCGGAAATTTCCGAAAAGGTAGCGGAAAATTCCGTCTGGGTAACGGGAAAATCGCTCCTCTCAGGCGGATGGTCACCTGATCTCGCCGCTCAATCTATACCACTCCATGCCTGACCATACTGTTCCTCACCTCCATGCCCCAAGATTTATGGAGCTACCCCCTGAAGTCATAGTGAGAGCCTTCCGATAATATTACCTGGTAGGCAAATACTACGACGGTGCATCAGACGAGCCCGCTGCCTGTCGTTGTGAACGCTGCGGCTCCATTCCGAGCGAGGCGAGGAGACTCCCTGCGCCATACCGGGATGCCTCACTTCGCCCGGAAAGACAAGCCGCGTGGAACCCGGCTGACGGACTCTTCGCCGCGCCCGTAATACCGGGCTGCGCAGAATCCGGCTGACCGATTCCTCGCTTCACTCAGGATGACAGGCTGCGCGGAATCCGGCTGAGGCACTCCATGTCTACCTGCCGTCCGGCGAAATGGGGTTCGGACGGCATGTTCGGCAGAAAGGAGCTGACTAGATTGCCGAACGCTTATATTCCAAGTAACGATGTGTTGTTCCTCGACTGGTTCACGAACTTCGTGGACTACCTGACTGAGAACCATGAGCGCCTCGACGTGAAGGAGGAGGAGTTGACGGCGCTGCAGGGTCTCCTGACGGCCTACGAAGCGGGGCTTACCGCCTATCACGAGCTCCGGGATCAGGCAAGGGCCGCCGGTTCGAACAAGCGGGAGAAACGATCCGCCGCGGAGTCGTACGTCAGGCCCGTGGTCACCCGCATCCAGGCGTGGTCCGGCACGACGGACGACGATCGCGACCGCATGCGCATTCCGGTCCACGCAAGACAGACGTCGCAATCGGTCGATGTTTTCGCGGACAGGCCCGTTCCGATCATCGACATCAACAACCGCCTGATCCACGTGATCCGCGCGCGGAACATCGTCGGCGAGATCGTGAGCAACGCCCGACCGGCATGGGCCATCGGTTGCGAGATCTGGCGGACGATCGGCGATGCGCCGGGGCAGACCCCGGAGTACGTCGATATGATCCGCAGCGGCCGATTCGTGATCGAGTATCCTCCGACCGAGGGCGGCAAGCAGGTGCACTACATCATGCGCTGGGTCGGCGCCAAGGGCGAGAAGGGCCCGTGGTCGGAGCCCGAGTCGGTGACGATCGCGGCGTAGAAAGCAAGTAGGAAGTTGGAAGTGGAAAGTAGGTGAAGGGCGAGGCCGGATGTATCGGTCTCGCCCTTTGCTCGTGTGTGTGCGCGGCGTTCTATGTCCCGGGGAACCCACCCCGCTAGCCCTGAGTGCGCCGGTGAATGACGGCGTGTATCGAAGGGCGGCCTTGCTCCACCAAACCCCTGGCTAGCCGCGACCGTCCTTCGATACGCTTCGCTACTCAGGACTAGCGGGTTTTATGCCCCGGGCAAACCCACCCCGCTAGCCCTGAGTGCGCCGGTGAATGACGGCGTGTATCGAAGGGCGGCCTTGCTCCACCAAACCCCTGGCTAGCCGCGACCGTCCTTCGATACGCTTCGCTACTCAGGACTAGCGGGTCTTATGCCCCGGTAAACCCACCCCGCTAGCCCTGAGTGCGCCGGTGAATGACGGCGTGTATCGAAGGGCGGCCTTGCTCCACCAAACCCCTGGCTAGCCGCGACCGTCCTTCGATACGCTTCGCTGCTCAGGACTGACGGGTTCCTATGTCCCGGGGAACGAGTGGGCCAGTCGCGTGCCGGATAGCGTGCCCCATTGAAGAGATGCGGCGCTCCACATGCGGCCTAGGCGAGGGAGGGCGAGTCACCGCGGCTCGGACCGCAGGGGGCGCATGTCATGCATTTCGGCAGGGCGGGGTAGAGACTAGGTATGATTGACGATCACAGGGCGCTCCGCACTGTCTCGGCGATCGGATCGAGCCTGGCGATCATTTGGCTCGGCGTGGTCGCCTTCATAGTGGTCTTGCTCATCATCCTGCGGTTCGTGGTGCTGAGAAGCTTCGTCGAGCTGGAGAGGCAGAACACTCTCGAGAACCTCTACCGTGTGCTGAACGCGATCGCGGAAGAGAAGGAGGATCTGAACGCGAAGTCAACCGACTGGGCGGCGTGGGATGACGCCTACCGGTTCGTCGAAGACCGGAACGAAGCTTTCATACACTCGAACTTCGTGCTCTCGGCCTTCACCGGCGTCGGCATCAATCTGATCGCCTATACCGACGTGGCCGGTGAGATCGTGTACGCAAGATGGCACGACCCCGGTTCGGATACGGTGGTCCCTATCCCGGAGGATGTACGCCGGGCTCTCTATAGTGACGACCTGCTCTTCCGACATCCGGACGTGGATCACGCTTACTACGGCTCCGTGATGACCGAGCGGGGCCCGATGCTGCTGGCATCCCGCCCCGTCGTTACCTCCAGGGAGCAGGGTCCCATACGAGGATCGCTCATCTTCGGGGAACTGCTCGACTCCGAGCGGGTGCAGAAACTATCGAGAGTCACCCGCGTGTCCGCGAGGATCGAGCGGCTCGACCGCGATCTGCCTCCCGATTTCGCACGGGCGCGGAGGGAGATCTCCGAGAGCCGACAAGCGCTAGTGCGGCCGATCGGTAGGAACGTCGTGGCCGGATACACGATACTCGACGATGTCCGGGGCGAGCAGATTCTGATGCTCCGCATCACGAGGCCGAGAACACTCGTGAGCCGTGGGCGGGCGTTGAGCGATCTCATGTTCGTCGCAGTGACTATCCTGGCCATCCTGTTTGCCATGATCGCCACCCTGCTTATCATCCGCACGGCTCGGAGGGAGTGCGAGTACGAATCGCGGACGCGCGAGTTCTACCGGCGAACGATCGAGGCTGCCACCGAGGGCAAGCTGATGATCACCGATCGGGAGGAGATATGCAGGAGGGCCGGCGCGCCGATCGCGGCCTGGGACGTGACGATGCCGGAGGAGGTCTCCGGCATCCGGCATGAGATAAGGGAGGTCGCCGGGACCCACGGCCTGGAGGATAGTGAACGGGCGGACTACTTCGTGCTTGCCGCCGGGGAGGCGCTTACCAACGCGCTCAAGCACGCGGGCGGAGGCAGGGCGACGATGCACAAGCTGCCGGACGGCCTGATGCTCGTGGTTGCGGACAAAGGTCCGGGGATTCCATCGCTCGCGCTCCCGGATGTGGCGCTCACGCGGGGATACTCCACCGCGGGGACGCTCGGGATGGGCTACAAGTTCATGATATCGATGACGGATTGCGTGCTTCTGTGTACCGGACCGGAGGGCACGACCGTCGGGCTGGTGATCGGACTCCATCCCGACGGCGAACCGTCGGGGGGTGCATCGGCGGCGCGTACATCGTGAGGCGCGTCGTCCGAGTGACGATGATACCGCCGGCTTCCCTGGTTTGTGATTGAGCGCCGATCTGGTATAATAGTGCGATGCAGGATACGTGGGGAGTGACGAGTGATGAGTGACGAGTGAAAACCGCCCAGTCCTGAGTAGCGAAGCGTATCGAAGGACGGTCGGGGATAGCACAACCCGGATGCATCGGCCCCGTGCGTAGGGAACGGGCGCTGTCCCGTTCCGTGGGTGTAGGCATGCAACGACGGAACGCGACGGCGGGCGTTCCCTACGTAGATACCCGAGGGGCTTCGGTAGCGACGTTCGCACAAACCGCGAACTCTGCTTCCGAAGCATCCGGCAGCGGCCGCCCTTCGATACGATGCTGCGCATCACTCAGGGCTGACGGTCTTCTCACTCCTCACTCATCACTCACCAGGAGGCATTCATGCGACTTCAGAGCAAAGAGCAGGCAGGCGTGGTCTTCGACCGGATACTTGCGGAGGCGCGGGGATTCGGACTGGATATCGCGGACCGTGACTTCGGGCGTCCGTGGGGCGGATTCCTGCGGTTCACGGAGGGCTCGCTGCCGGCGTTCTTCGAGGCATATTGGAAGGGAGTCGATACCGGAACGCATCGCGGGCGGCGCGATCCGAAGGTATTGGTGGTTGCGCCGGCTCAGAGGCTTTCGCTTCAACTGCATCATCGGCGGTCGGAACTCTGGCGGGTTCTCGATGGGCCGGTGATGGTGATCCACGGCCCGGACCAGGAGCACCTGGTGGCGGATGTCATGTATTCGGGCGAAGTGATCAGCATTCCGTGCGGGCATATGCACCGTCTGGTGGGCGCTCTCGATTCGTGGGGCAGGGTGGCCGAGATCTGGCAGCACGAAGATCCGGACAACCCCTCCGATGAGTCGGACATCGTCCGCGTGCAGGATGACTACGCGCGGTGAGCGGATATATGGAGTAGCGGAGTAATGGAGCGCCGGGTTCCCGATACTCCACCACTCCACTACTCCATGAACTTCTCCCCTGTCACCTCTTCGTAGATCGCCAGAACGTTCTCCAGGGGCGTGTCGGGCTGGATGCAGTGGGCGGGAGCGAAGAAGTACCCGCCGCCCTTGCCGATGACGTCGATGCGGTGCCTGGCCTCGGCGCGGCATTGCTCGACCGTCCCGTGCGGGAGCGTGTGCTGGGTGCTGATCATCCCGCAGAAGGTCAGCCTGTCGCCGTGGAGGCGCTTCAACTCCTCCGGGTCCATCCCCACAGGCTCGGGCTGGACGGCGTCGAGGATATCCAGTCCCATCTCGATCAGTCGCGGTTGGAGCATTCTGGTGGAACCGCAGGAGTGCATCATCGCCTTCGCGCCGAACTCGTGGGCGAGGTCGATGAAGCGCTGGATTCGCGGGCGGAAGAACGAGTCGAAGGTCTCCGGGCTCATCGTCGGCCCCTTCTGCGAGCCGAGATCCTCCCCGAGGCAGAGGATGTCGATCCCGCCCCGGCCCGCCTCGAGCGAGCGTCGGCACCACTCGTAGTAGAAATCGACGCGCCGGTCGATGATCGCCGTGCCGACGGGGTCCTCCGTGATGATATCGATCAGCACCTGCTCCATTCCTCTCCCGCGTCCGATCCCATTGATGATGTCCGGGATGCCGGCGCCTCCGAGACAGACGGCGTAGTCCTTCACTGCGTCGATCTGCGCCGGGATCACCGAGTAGTCATAGTCGTCGGGATCGGGCCAGTCCCATGACTCGACGTCGTCGAGCGATCCGAGGCGCGCCAGAGTGAGATCGTAGGCCTCGGGGTAGGTACCGCCGGCGTTGTTCTTCACCATCTTGTAGCCGATCCCCCACTCATCATAGAAGTCGGCGCCGCTTCCCGGCTCGGGCTTGCGCGGCGGCTTCAGCGCCGCCGGACCGACATGGCGGAAATCGATCTGAAAGGCGTCGGTGTAGCTCCGGTCACCGAAATGGGCGCAGAGGGCGTGGTGGATCTCAGGCGTGACGTAGATAGTGATCGGCGGGCGGTCGGGCTGCTCGTGGTTCACAGCCGTCAGGACGCGTTCCTTCGGTGTCATGCGTTACCCCCTTGGAGGAGCGTCCGGGTCTCCACAGGCACATCCCCCATACGCCCATGGGGACACGGACTCCTCGGCGATTATATCGCACAGGAGGCGATCCGTCCAGCCGACGTCGCGGCGTCCCGATCCATGACCCCGCAATAGTACCGGTTCTGCGGCTAATCCGTTGACAGAATCGCCTCCGGGCCATACCATGGTATGGTCTGATCCGTGTCTGTGACAACAAACATGCGCCTATGGGGCATGCGACCGTAGTCAGTATGGAGGAGCAGTAATGAGCAAGATCTACGCTGTTTTGATTTTGGGAGCGCTGGCTCTCTGCATTGCCGTGAGTTGCGCTCAAGCAGCCCCGGCGGCGGCATTCACCTATCAAGGGAAGCTGACCGACGCCGCCGGACAGCCGTTGTCCGGCGCGTATGACATGAGCTTCAAGCTCTTCGACGCGGCGACGAAAGGCAGCCAGATCGGCAGCACGGTTTCGCTGGCCGGGGTAAACGTGTCGGACGGTCTGTTCACGGTGATCCTGGATTTCGGGCTGCCCGTGTTCGACGGACGGCGTCTCTGGCTGGAGACTTCCATAGGAACACAGGTACTGTCGCCGCGCACCGAACTGACGGCCGTTCCGGTGGCCGCCCATGCGCTGACGGTCGCGGACTCATCCGTGGGTTCCTCCAGTCTCGCCAACAGCGCCGTCACGAACGCCAAGCTCGCTTCGGGTTCCGTTACCGCGGACAAGATCGCTGCCGGCCAGGTGGTCAAGAGCATCAACGGCCTGAAGGACAACGTCATGCTTTCGGCGGGAGAGGGCGTCTCGATCACTCCGAGCGGGAACACGCTCACTCTCTCGACGACGGCGGCCGGCTGGAGTCTCACCGGCAACTCCGGCATCATCTCCGGAACGCACTTCCTGGGCACGACGGACAACACCCCTCTTGAAATCAGGGTCAACAACATGCGTGCTTTGCGGCTGGAGCCTACTCCACTGCCCAACGTGATCCTCGGCAGTCCCACGAACGCCGTCGCCACCGGAGCATCCGGCGCGACCATCAGCGGAGGAGGCACGTTGGGTTTCGGTAATCGTGTGACCGATAGCTGGGGCACGATAGGCGGCGGCTCACACAATCAGGTCGGGGATGATAACGGGAACACAGACGACAGTTCGTACGCTACCGTAGGCGGCGGCTACTTCAACGCCGCTGAGGGTATGTATGCCACCGTATCCGGTGGTATCGACAATCGCGCGTTCCAACACAGAAGTACGGTCGGCGGAGGCGACAGCAATCTAGCCGGAGGGAGATGGTCAACGGTTCCGGGCGGGCGGTCCAACACGGCCAGCGGTGACTACAGCCTGGCCGCAGGTCGCCGGGCGAATGCAAAGCATCTGGGCAGCTTCGTCTGGGCGGACTCCGAGGATGCGGACTTCTCCTCATCCTCGTCCGACCAGTTCCTCATCCGAGCGCGCGGCAACGTCGGCATCAACAACAACTATCCGGGGGGCACGCTGTCTATCGGCCCCAACATGGGCATGTTCACCATGGTACCCGCCATCCACCTCGGCAGCCCGGAGTCTGCCGTGATGCTCATGGGCCAAGACTCGGGCAGAGGCCTGGGGATAATGTGGCGGCATGATGGCTACTACTCATCGATCAGCAGCTTTGGTACGCATCCGTTGGCGCTGCAGATGAAGGGAGGCGATGTCGGCATTGGGACCACGACGCCCGAGGAGAGGCTCAGCGTCATCGGCGGCATCAAGGTAGACCAGGCCGGTACCAACAACGGCGACCTGAATGCGGCAATCAAGTTCGGGGCCGGCGCCACCGGCGAAGGGATAGCCTCGAAGCGCACGTCGGGAGGCAACCAGAACGGCTTGGACTTCTACACCAACAGCACGAATCGTCTGAGCATCGCCAACGGGGGCAACGTCGGAATCGGGATGACCTCGCCCTCCTACAAGCTTGATGTCAATGGCGTCATCCGCTGTACGGCCCTGACGCAGGCATCGGACGTCCGGCTGAAGACCGACATCCGGACGCTCTCCGGCTCGCTCGACTCGGTGATGAAGCTGCGCGGCGTCTCCTTCGACTGGAAGGACGCGGGCTATCCTGAGGGACGCCAGATCGGCGTGATCGCTCAGGAGGTGGAGAAGGTCTTCCCCGAGCTCGTCAGCCGGGATGCCGACGGTTACGAGTCGGTGGCCTACGACAAGCTCATCCCGGTATTGATCGAGGCGATGAAGGAGCAGCAGGACCGGATCGACGCCAGGGACGCCCGCATCGGCGAGCTGGAAGCGCGCCTTGAGCGCCTGGAGAAGCTCCTCGAAGCCGGCGGCGAGAGATAGGTTCGTTGACGCGGAGGGTGACCGCCACCGGCCGCCCTCCGCACGCCTACCGGATGTCCGCGCAGCCCGCAGTGACTCCACCTATACCGGGCTCGTCTCCTCCCGAACCCGGCGGGGGATCGTCGCCAGGCAATACAGGCCCGCTGCCCCGACGAATCCGTAGATCCATCGCGGATGATGATCGCAACAGGGTATTGCCCGAATCCGGCGCCGGGAAGGGCATGAAATCCGCCGCGCAGAACAGTCAGGTATCAGGCGCGGTTCAGGAGGGGAATGGAATGGAGCGACCGGTTGTGGCGGTTACGATGGGCGACCCGGCGGGGATCGGGCCGGAGGTAGTCCTCGGGGCGCTGAAGAGCGAGAAGGTCTATGAGCAGACTACGCCCGTGGTCATCGGGAGCATCGAGATCCTCAGGCGCTGCATGGCGCAGACGGGGATATCCGGCGTCGAACTCGCCACGATCGACGGTCCGGAGTCCACACAAGGACGGCGCGGCTGTGCGGACGTGATCGACGTTCGCACGCCCGGGCTCGAATCGCTCGTTCCCGGCCGGGTGCAGGCATCAGCGGGAGTCGCGGCCGACGCATACATCCGAAAGGCGTGCGACCTGGCGCTGGAAGGCCGGATCGACGCCATCTCCACCGCGCCGATCAGCAAGGAGAACCTCCGAGCCGCCGGGATCCGCGGGATCGGCCACACCGAACTGCTCGCGGAGTACATGGACTCGCCCGATCCGCTCACGCTCTTCATCACGGAGAACATGCGCATCTTCTTCCTGTCACGGCACCTCTCGCTCAGGCAGGCGATCGACTACATCACGGAGGAGCGGCTGGCCTCGATGATCCGTCGGGTAGACGTCGAGATGCGGAACCTCGGATTCACGTCGCCGAGCATCGGCGTCGCGGCGCTCAATCCCCATGCGAGCGACGGCGGGCAGTTCGGCACGGAGGAGGCAGAGATCATCGTCCCGGCGATCGAGAAGGCGCGCGGGGAGGGGATCAATGTGATCGGCCCGATCGGCGCGGACTCGATCTTCCATCAGGCGCTCGAGGGGCGGTTCGATTGCGTGATCTCGCTCTACCACGACCAGGGGCACATCGCATCGAAGACCCGGGACTTCTTCCGCACCGTGACGGCGACGCTCGGCCTGCCGGTCCTGCGCACGTCGGTCGATCACGGCACGGGGTTCGACATCGCCTGGCAGGGGAAGGCGAATCCGATCAGCATGGAGGCCGCGATCCTGGCCGTGCGGAGCATGATGAGCGAGCGGTAGATGGAGTGTTTCCACCACTCCAGTATTCCATCACTCCGATACTCCAATACTCCGGCACTCCCTGCTACCCGGCAATAATACCTGTTTCCTCCGGATTCCTTGCAGGGCGGCCCATGCCATGCTAGAATGCCCTCGCAGGACACAATTGGAGGCAACAGATGTTGAAGTCCGGGGTGCGCATGCTCAGCCGCCTGCCGTTCCGGCTTCTGATCGTCATGCTGGCCGGCACATCGGTTCTCAGGGCGGGGGAGTCGCTGTTCCTCTATGGAATCCACGACCACGAGCCCGTGCCGGAGGAGTATGTCAACCATATCAGGGCGGGCGTACCCACGGTCTGGGTAACCTCCACGATGGCGATCGGCCACGATCCGAGCGATCAGAGCGGCTATGACTTCTCATGGTTTGCGAACAACGGCTGCACGGTCATCTGCCGGCTGAACAACGGCCACTTTCCTGACGGCACTATCCCGCGACCGGCCGACTACGCGGCCTTCGCCCAGAGATGCGCGAACTTCGTGCGCAACTCCAAGGGCTGCGAGATATGGCTGATCGGCAACGAGACCAACATCGCAGCATCCGGCGCACGGACGCATGGGTCGTCGGACAGCATGGCCTCTTCCTGGACCTCCGCGGACCTCGAATCGGGCATCGCCGAATACCGGTGCGCCATCAGTCTGAACAGCCTGCCGGACCGCATCTACGTCCAGGACCTCGATCGTGCTGGCGGGATGAGGGTGAATACCACCGGCGTTGCGGAGGGCAGCCTGGTCGATCTGGCAGGGTACCTGACGACGGTTGACGGCGAACGCCGATTGACGGTCTACGAGATCGCGTCGGACGGGACCAGCGCGCTGTCGCCTCTGGGACTCCCTGCCAAGCCGCTCCTACGAGTGCATAGTGTATGCTCCGTAGGGATCTCCCCTACGGCTTGCGGGTGATCTCTATGCAGGTCGCGCGCGCCAGGCCGGATGTCTGCACGATCTCCGACACCGCGCTCGAAACTGCAGGCGCCACTCGCCGGTCGAAGACGCTGGGGATGATGTAGTCCTCCGCCAACTCCGAGGGCTGAATGATCCCGGCGATGGCATGGCTCGCCGCGACGACCATCTCCTCCGTGACCTTCGATGCCGCGCAGTTGAGCAGCCCTCGGAAGAGCCCCGGGAAGCAGAGCACGTTGTTGATCTGGTTCGCGTAGTCCGACCGGCCGGTCGCCATGATGCGGACGTACGGAGCGGCGCCCTCCGGCATGACCTCCGGGATCGGGTTCGCCAGGGCGAAGACGATGGGGTCGCTCGCCATCACTTTCAGGTCCTCGCCTTGCAGGATGTTCGGGGCCGACACCCCGAGGAACACGTCAGCGCCCCGGAGGACCTCCTTGAGCGAGCCGCTCACCTGCTCCCGGTTCGTGTTTTCCGCAAGCCACTGCTTGATGGGGTTCATGCGCTCCTCGCGCCCGAGGTAGATCGCGCCCTCCTTGTCGCAGACGATGATGTCTCCGATCCCCGCCGCCAGCATGATCTTCGTGCACGCGACTCCGGCAGCGCCCGCTCCGGACACGACCACGAGCAGGTCGGCCATCTGCTTGCCGACGATCTTCACGGCATTTATCAGCGCCGCGAGAACGACGGCGGCCGTCCCGTGCTGGTCGTCGTGGAAGACGGGGATGTCAAGCTCCTCGCGCAGTCGGTCCTCGATCTCGAAGCACCTCGGCGCGGAGATGTCTTCAAGGTTGATCCCGCCGAAGGTCGGGGCGATCGCCTTTACCGCCGCGATGATTTCCGCCGGCTCCTGGGTCGAAAGGCAGATGGGGAACGCATCGACGCCGCCGAACTCCTTGAAGAGCATCGCCTTGCCCTCCATGACCGGCATGGCGGCGAGCGGACCGATGTTCCCGAGCCCGAGGACCGCGCTGCCGTCGCTCACCACGGCCACGGTATGCCGCTTGATCGTGAATGTAAAGGCCTTGTCGGGATCGTCGGAGATGGCTTCGGAGACGCGGGCGACTCCCGGCGTGTAGGCCATCGATAGATCATCCCACGTGCGAAGGGGCGCCTTGGAGCGGACTTCGATCTTCCCGCCCATGTGCATGCGGAAGGTCCGGTCGCTCACACTCACGATATCGACGCCGGGAAGCGCACGGACCGCCGCCAGGATCGCGCGCTCCTGCTCCTGGTTTGCCGCGTCAACGGTGACGTCCCGCACCATCTCGCGGCGGTCGGCATGGACGATATCCACCGCGTTGACGCTTCCTCCGGCCTGCGCGATGGCGGCCGTCAGTGCCGCGAGGTTGCCGACCTCGTTCGCGTACCTGACGCGGATTGTGATCCTGTGGCTCGGACTCGGTGCTGTTCGCATGGACGTGCCTCCTCCCGGGGTTCTGAATCAGTATCCCTCTGCGCTGTCGGATGCGAAACGCGGAACGACCAACCGCCGGCGCCGGAGGGATGGAGTGGTGGAGTAATGGAGTATTGGGGTATCGGAGTATTGGGAACCCATCCCTCCGTTTCTCCTCTAGACGCTCTTGAATGCCTTCATCCTGCGAGTGTAGGCCGCCTGAGGCATCGGGCCGTCGAGCAGGGGATCCTCGGTCTGCTCCATCCACCGCCGCAGCCTGCGGATGAGGTCGTCGCGCACGGCGGCATGCTTCGGGTCATCAGCGAGGTTGTGCTGCTCGTGCGGATCGTTCTGCAGATCGAACAGCTCGAACGGCGGATGGTAGATCACCGTATACTCGGGATGGAGCGCGTTCGACACCTCGACGTAACACTTCGCGTTGTTCCAGTAGTCCGGCGAGGTCTCCTGCCACGGCGCGTTCTCGAAGTTGGCGATCAGCTTCCATCTGTCCGTGCGGATGGCGCGCATCGGGTCGTAGTAGGTGTGGTACGTCTTCTCGGCGAAGACGCAGTCGCGCGGCGCGCATCCTCTTCCGTCGATCAGGCACTTGACGCTCCGACCGTGGAGGTTCGAGGTCGCCGGCATCCCGATGAGGTCGAGCAGGGTAGGGACGACATCGACGTTCGATACCAACTCCCGACGCGTGACGCCGCCTTCCGCGCCGGGAACGCGCATGATCAGCGCGACGGAGATCCCGGGATCGTAGAGGGTCATCTTGGCGCGCGGGAATGCGATGCCGTGATCGGCGGTGAAGACTACAATCGTGTTGTCGGCGATATCCGACGAGTCGATCGCCTGGAGGATGCGTCCGAACGCCTTGTCCGCGGACGACACGGACGCTTCGAGGTCCGACAGGTCTTCGCGGACCTCCGGTATGTCGGGCAGCCAGGGCGGGACGATCATGCTCGCGTGGTCCTTGGGCTCGACGTCGTCGTGGGCGAAGGGACGATGCGGCTCCTGGAAGCATATCTCGGCGAAGATCGGGCGGTCCGACATCTTCCGCTGAGCCATGAACTCGACGAAGCCGTCCGCGACCTGCGCGCACTTGCCCGCCTGATGCCTGTAGTGATGCCCGCACCGCTCAGCGCTCCGTGCTTCATGCTGGTTGCCGAACAGATGGGTCTCATATCCTCCATCGCCGAGGATCTGGGCGAGGTGGCGCTCTCCGGGATTCAGGTCGTTCTGGAACCCTCCGTGCGTGAGGCCGACGACCCCGTTGGCGTGGGGGAACCGTCCCGTCCAGAGTGCCGCACGGGATGGGCTGCACTGGGGCGCGGCGCAGAAGGAGTTGGCGAACCGGATGCTCTGCTCCGCGAACCGGTCGATGTTCGGGGAGCGGACATCCCTGGCTCCGTAGCAGTTGAGATGCTGTCCCAGGTCGTGGCAGATCACGACGACGATATTCGGTCTGCTTGTTCCCATTGGTTACCTCATCCGGTGTGGCGGCCGTCCTCACTCGGGCGTTGGTGCGGACTTGTAATCCCGCACCCGAGGGCAATCCCGGCATCTGTGATGCCGTCCGGGGTGGTGGGGATCACAGATCCCCAGGTTGCCACAACGTGCTGGATTGCAAATCTGCACGAACGGTTGGTCACCGATACGGACAGACCAACGTGCCGGCCATGAACGATCCCTGACGGCTCCGCCGTCAATCCGGTCGGCGGCGGAGCCGCGTGCGATCGATATGGTGATCGTAGGGAACGCCCGGCGTGGCGTTCCGTCGGCCGTATGGCCGCAGCGGGCGGAACGGCTACAGATGCGCGCGCCCGACTATGAGCGAATAGATGACGTAGAACCAGCCGAGGATCACGTGGAGCAGGGTCCAGAGTATCGACTGAGTGTACTGCCACGAGATCAGGCCGGCGATGATGCTTCCCGAGCCGACTCCGATTGTTGCCCCGGTATGGGTCTTGTTGTCCGACATGCTTATCACCTCCGGTTGCGTCACTGGTTAGTTCGGCAGCCTGACCGCCATTCTCCTAAGCGACGGCAGCGTCTTCATCAGCCTGCCGTCCACATACAGGCTGTACCCCTTCGGGACGCCTTCATACCGCTTCCCGTCCGGCCTGTCGTCCCAGACGATGCTGAGCATATGACCCTTGTACGGCACGCGGTCGAGCCGGAAGTGGTCCCACGGCGCCTCGACAACCGGGTACAGTTCGATGACGTCATCGTCCCTCGGGACGAGGCCGCCGACCAAGGTGACGATCAGATCGTTGTAGGTCGAGTGGAAGTAGTCCGGGCAGCCGTAGGTCGTGCCGTCATCCACGTTGCCCTCCTCGCGGAGGTTCGGCTGCTTCCACGCGCCCTTGTCATCATAGTGCAGGCTGGTGAACGAATCGAGCAACTCCCAGATCTTTGCCGGCGTGACGACCGGGCTCATGTAGGTGCGAATCCCCTGTGCCATCGCCTGCGCCACGATGCTGTTCGCATGAGGCCAGACCGGGCCGTTCCAGTTGCAGAGCTGAACCTTCGGCGTGTACATCGGGCACTTCATCGTGCACGACGTGACGAGCCACGGTCCCCAGAACTCCTCCGGGTCGAGCAGCGACTCGAAGGCTCGGACACATTTCTCATCTGCCGCTCCGAAGGCAAACGGGTAGACTCCGACAATCTCCTTCACCATCGCCTTCCGGTCATCGGTACCGGTCTTGACCGAGTAGAAGTAGCCGGTGCGGGAGTCCCACATCAGCGTGTTCAGGGCTTCCTTGATCTTACCGGCGAGCGCATCGAACCGAGATGCCTTGTCAGCCTCCCCAAGCACGCGGTACATCTGCGCGACTGATCGGGCGTTGGCGTAGTAGTACGCAGTGTAGTCCGGGCGGTAGAGGTTCGTCTCCTTCGACCGATCGTAGTTGTCGAAGTAGAACCACGCCGGCTGCCACTCCATGCCGGTCGCCCAGTGGTTCGGCGGATTGAGGAGGTAGTCCCTCAGCGGTCGGTCCGTCGCCAGCTTGTCTGGAAACGCGCACTCCGTGTCCTCCGCCCACGCGGGGAGGAGTCTCGCCAGTTCCTTTTTGTCCGGATGGACCAGATACGCGTTCCAGAGGGTCTGCGCGATCCAGTGAGTGTATCCGCCGAACCGGCGTCCGTTCGGCTCCCGGCGCTTGCCGAGGATTTCCGCCTGGCCGAATGCGTATCGGCCATCCTTCAGCCAGCGGACCTCGTCCATGATGTGTGGGGCGCTGTAGGTGATGTGGCGAGCGTACGCTCCGCGCTTGCCCTCGAAGAAGCCGGGGACGCCGTCCTCCTCCTGGTAGTTGATGCGGACGAGCAGCCATCGGTAGTACCAGCAGCGGGTCCATCGGTCGTCCGGGCAGTCGAAGTAGGGAATCTGGTCGGCAAGCCACTTCTCGATCTCGGCGCGCTTCTTGTGCGTGCGGGCCCTGAGCGCCTGGTCGAAACGGTCGCCTCCCATCATCGCGCGGAATGGGTATCTCGGCAGGTTACTCAGTTCGAGCGCGAGGCCGCCGATCCGCTTCGACATCTCGCGCACCGACTTCGGAGTACGCGAGAGCGGAGCGGGATCGTCGCCGGCGACCTTGACCGGTCCGTCGAGGCCGAACGACCCCGCGAGCGCCTTGACCTCATCGACGCTGAGGGCGGTGTCCCATACCATCACGTCGCCGAGCGAACCGACGAACCACTCGCCCATGCTCCATCCGCCGATCATCCAGTTGTCGGGGACGACCGGGAACGGCTGGACCGGTGAGTTCGCCTTCTCGAAGCCGTTGATGTAGAGGCGTGCGTACGACTGATCATCGACAGTGACGGCGATGTGGCACCACTGGTCATCGGGGAGCCAGGGGTGGGGGATCCAGTCGCGGCCCCAGGTGGCCAGTTTGACCGAATACAGGGAGACCACCAGGCCGCCGGCGTCCGCGGAGCCGATGACCAGCCCGAACGCCTCCTTGGCGGTCCTGACTCGGGTGGACAGCGTGAAGTTCTTGCGGAACTTCATCCTCTCCGGCGCGCCGACTACCACCTGTGTTCGGCCGTCGAACACCAGGCCTTCGCGGGACCACTTGCCACCGGACAGCTTTCCGTCGGCGTGGGAAGGGGAGTGGTCGCGCACGATGCTGCCGCTCCCGTCGTCCATCTTGTACCAGAGCACGAGGTTATCGGGTTGAGGAACGGTTGCGGCGTGGGTGGATGAGATGATTGCCAGAGCAGCAAGAACAGGAATGATCTGTCTCATGGTCGGACTCCTTCCGTCGGACCTGTAAGTCTGCCGGTCTCTGCTGCATCCTTAGCCTTCCGCCGCCGCAAATCCTCTCATATGTCCTTGGCCTCAGCGCGCTGTGTCACTCCGGGCAGAGCGAGGAATCCGGCCCTCTCCGATGGTCGACGACAGAGTCGTCGATCATCTTTCGTGTCGCTCCTAGGAAACCCCGCACCGTCAGCCCTGATTGATCAGTCCCGACCGTCCTTCGATACGCTTCGCTACTCAGGACTGGCGGGTTCCTATGTCCCGGGAAAGACGCACCGCTAGCTCTGAGTAGTCCTGAACTCCGGGTTCGCTGATTAGCGGGTATTATGTCCCGGCAAATCCACCCCATCAGCCCTGAGTAGTCCTGATGAATGGCAGGACGTATCGAAGGGCGGCCTAGTTCCACGACCATTGGCCAGCCCCGACCGTCCTTCGATACGCTTCGCTACTCAGGACTAGCGGGTTCTGTCTCCCGGGGAATAACCACCGCTAGCCCTGAGTAGTCCTGGTGAATGACAGGACGTATCGAAGGGCGGCCTAGTTCCACCAAACCTCTGGGCTAGCCCCGACCGTCCTTCGATACGCTTCGCTACTCGGGACTGGCGGGTTCCTATGTCCCGGCAAACAAAAAGGCCCGAGAGCTGTCTCTCGGGCCTTCCGTGCAGCGAACCTGCTAGTCAGTCGCGGTGAACGGCAGCAGAGCGATCTCACGCGCGCGTTTGATCGCGCGCATGACGATTCTCTGATGCTTCGCGCAGTTTCCGGTCGCTCTTCTCGGCATGATCTTGCCTCGATCGGACACGAATCTGCGCAGTTTCGCTGTGTTCTTGTAGTCTATCGTGTCTATCTTGTCCGCGCAGAACGCGCAGACTCTGCGGCGCGGTCTGCGGAACTTACCGCCACCGCCGCCTCTTCCACCCGGTCTTCCTCCGGTCGGTCTCATTGTCAATTACCTCCTGGACGGTAGGTCGACTTCGCATGCAGCCCAATCGGGAGCAGAGTGCCTATTCTTCGGCGAACGGGTCTTCGAGTTCCTGGTCCGCGCCGAGGTCCACTTCCGGTATGGGAGGTTCCTCGCCGTAACCATGACCGCCCTCAGTGCGGTCCTTCGGCTTGTCGAGCCCTCTCAGGTTCTCGGCCACGACTTCCGTTACGTACCTGCGACTGCCGTCCTGTGCGACCCAGGATCGGACCTGCATCCGCCCATCGACGGCGACGAGTCTTCCCTTGGTCAGGTAGTTCGCGGCGAACTCGGCGGCCTGCCTCCACGCGACTATCGGGATGAAGTCAGCCTCTCTCTCACCCTGAGGGTTCGAGCCTCGTCGGTCAACGGCGATCCGGAATGTCGTCACGGCGATACCGCTCGGCGTGTACTTCAACTCAGGATCGGTCGCAAGCCTACCGATCAACACCACTCTGTTCAACATACCACATTCCTCCTGATCTACGGGCTGCTATTGCAGAATCATCGACCTCTTACCTAGCTTGTTACTTCATGCAGCCCAGCTTATTGTTCATCGGTGCGCACGATTAAGTGGCGCATCACGTCTTCGCCGATCTTCATGGTTCTGTCGAGTTCCGCTGCGACGCTGGGCTCACCGGTGAAGTTCATCAGGACGTAGATACCTTCTCTTTGTCCCTTGACCTCGTAAGCCAGCCATCGCTTCTCCCATCGGTTGATGGACTCGACTGTACCGCCCTGACCCTCTACCACTGCCTTGTACTTCTCGGTGATAGGGGTGATCTGCTCATCCGTGAGGTCCGGATGGACGATGTACAGCGCCTCGTATGGCCGTACCATGGATTCACCTCCCCTCGGGCTAATCGGCCCTGAATCCAGTTCAGGGCAGGAAGGACGCCGGTAGCGGACTTGTGTCCGAATCCTGGTGGATTCCCGGCGTGCTAACCCCCACGACATGCGCCGTGGGCATATTGTCCGTGCATTATAGCACGTCCGGTCGGGAGTTGCAAGCGTCGTTGCATCTCCGGTTGTCCTCCGCTATAATGGACGGCAAGGAAGGCGGTGTCTGGACTGAACAGATTGGTCGTCGTGCTGGCGTTGGCGCTGGCAACTATATTCACGGAGGCAGTCACCATGGCAGGTCAGACCGAGGGCAGGGCGATATGGGTCGTCCGCACTCACGTAACGAATCCCGACCAGATCAAGAGCGTAGTCGCGTTCGCCAAGAAAAACAACTTCAACACGCTCGTCGTGCAGGTTCGAGGACGCGGCGACGCGTACTACAAGTCAAACTTCGAGCCGAGGGCCGAGGCGGTCACCGATCCGGACTTCGATCCGCTTCAGTGCTACATCGACGAGGGCCGGAAGGCCGGGCTGAAGATCGAGGCTTGGCTGAACACCCATTACACGTGGGAGTCGGCCACTCCGCCGAAATCGCCGGAGCACATCGTCAACAAGCATCCCGAGTGGCTGATGCGCACGCGCGAGGGCAAGGTTACCATGACCGGCGGCCCGGAGCATGAGGGCGCGTACACCTGTCCGAGCAACCCCGAGGTCAAGGAGCACGTGAAGAACTGCTTCCTCGACGTGGCGAAGAACTACGACGTGGCCGCCATCCATTTCGACTTCGTCCGCTACCCGAGCCCGGACTACTGCTTCTGCGACGGCTGTCTGAGCCGCTTCAAAGAGCGTATGGACAAGCAACTCACCCAGGACAAGATCGAGGTTCTCGAGGCGATGAAGGACCGCCTGGCATATCCTCAGGCATTCCCCGCCGAGTACGACCAGTTCCGCCGTGACCAGATCACCGATCTCGTGGGGCGGATCTACAAGGGCGCTCACGCGATCAAGCCGGACATCATCGTCTCGGCATCCGTCTTCCCGAGCTATGACGATGCGTACAACCGCAGGTTCCAGGACTGGAAGCTCTGGATGAAGCTGGGTATCATCGACGAACTGTTCCCGATGGCCTATGCGCAGGACACCGATACGTTCGCGCAGAACATCGAGGACGCCGTGAAGAACGCGAACGGCCGCTTCGTCTACGCAGGCATCGGGCAGTGGAGGATACCCGTTGAGAGCACGATCGAGAAGATCCGGAAGGCCCGCGAGCTTGGCGTGCAGGGCATCAGCCTGTTTGCATACGGCTCGTCGGTGAAGGACGGCGACGATTCCTATCTTGCGAAGATCAAGGATGAGCTGTTCCAGGAGCCGGCGGAAGTTCCCGCCATCCCGTGGCTAGGCAGGAAGAAATGATGCTCGAATTCGCCAAACCTGAGGACCTCGGTCTCGATGCGGGACGTCTGGCCCGGGCCGAGCAGATAGTGATAGACGGCATCGAGAAGGGCGAGTACACCGCCGGTGTCTACCTCGTAGCACGTCACGGCAGGATCGCCGCTCAGGGCGCGTTCGGCCGGCACGGCGGAGAGGATGCGCCCGAGGCGAAGATGGACTCGATCTTCGACATGGCCTCGATGACGAAGCCGGTCGCCACCGCCACGTCGCTGATGATGCTGGTGGAGCGGGGGATGCTGCATCTCAACCAGCCGGTGACGGACTTCTTCCCGGAGCGCAAACTGCCGCATCTGTCGAACGTGACGATCAAGCAGCTTCTCACGCACACATCGGGGCTTCCGGCGTGGTGCGATCTCTTCTCGAAGGTGGGGACGCGCGAATCGGCGATCGAGCAGTTGTTCCAGATATCGCTGGAGGCCGTTCCGGGCACGAGGTACGCCTATAGCTGCATGGGCTACATCACGCTCGGGCTCGTGATCGAGCAGATCACCGGGATACCGCTGGAGAGGTTCGCCGCTGAGAATGTCTTCAACCCTCTGGGCATGAAGGACTCCGGCTACAACCCGTCGCTCGACCTCTGCGATCGGATCGTGCCGACCTCGAACAGCCGGGGGAGGGACTACTGCCTGCGAGGCGAGGTTCACGACGAGAACGCGCACGCGATGGGTGGGAATTCAGGCAACGCGGGACTCTTCTCGACCGCGCCGGATATCGCCATCTACTCGCAGATGATGCTGAACGGCGGCGAGTACGGCGGCGTGCGGCTCCTGAGCCCGCTGAGCGTCAAGCGGATGATCTCCAACCAGATCGATCCGTCCATCGGTGGTCAGGGACTCGGGTACTTCACGCGGCCGAACGAGATGACTCCGGCCGCCGACCTCTTCTCGGCGTGGGCCGCGGGCCACACCGGGTTCACCGGGACGTCGTTCCTGCTCGATCCCGAATACGACATCTTCGTGATCCTGCTGACGAACCGCGTCTACAGGAAGCGCGAGGCCCCGGACTTCCTCCGACGCCGCCGGCTCTTCCACAATGCTGTCGCGGCCTCCATCGTGGGGTGACGGAGCGACGGAGTGGCGGAATGATGGAGTAATGGAGTAATGGAGTACCGGTACTCCGCTGCTCCATTACCCCGATAGTCCGCGTCTCCGTTTCTTCCCATGCGGGCAGGCGGAGATGCACAGGCCGCATACTCGCAGGCCGGTGGACTGCTCGACGCTCTTCAGATGCTTGGCACACTTGGACGCATCGAAGCGCGCCTCGCGAGGCTCGTCCGGGCGAAACGGTTCGCCTGTGAACGCGCGGGGTGGGCATGCGTCGACGCATTCGGTGCACGAGCCGCACCGTTCGCCAAGCGGAGCGCCGGTCGGCTCGAGGGGCACATCGGTAAGTACGGTGACCCAGCGTACTCGTGGGCCGGCCTCCGGGGTGATGAGCATGCAACTCCTGCCGATCCATCCCAGACCGGCGAGGTGAGCGGCAAGCTTGTGGGAGAATACGCCCTGCAGACTCCTCAGTCCCGCGGGCCCCGAAGCAGGCACGGGGAAGGCGTCGTATCCCTTGCGCTGGATGATACCCCCGAGGTGGGACGCGATGATGTCCAGGCGCATGTTCAGCGTATCGTACGCTCGTCTGTAGGCGGTTGCGACGGCCCAATCACCGCTGGGCAGATCATCGACGATTGCATGAGGCAGCACGACTCCCACCGACACGGCCCTCGGGAAGCGGGCAACCACCGGTCCGCCCTGCTCCAGAATAGCATCATACGCCGGGGTCAGGTCCGCCGCGCCGAAGAAGTCGGCCCCGGCGAGATCAGCAGCCGCGCGCAGTTCAGTGCTGAGATCCAATCGCCTGTCCTCCCCGTTGCAGAGGAGTAATGGGGTGTTGGAGTGATGGAGTGGTGGAGTACTGGTTTCCCAATACTCCAATACTCCAATACTCCATTACTCCATCACTCCAACATTGCCCCCTTACATGATCTGCATCGGCATGACGACGTAGAGGTAGTCGTCCTTGCCGACTTGCTTGATGACTCCCGCGCTCAGCGGGCCGGTCAGCTCCATCCGGATGCCCTCGGTGTCGACGACGCTCAGGTACTCCATGAGGTACTTGGCGTTGAACGCGATCTCGATGTCGTCGCCTTCCTTCACGATCTCGAGCTCGTCATATGCCTTGCCGACGTCACCGCTCTCCGCGGTCACGGTCATGCGGTCGCCTTGAGCGTGAAGGATCACCCGGTTGGCGTTCTCGCGGGCAACGATCGATGCTCTTCGCATGGTCGAGAGAAGTGCGTCTGCGGGCATCGTGAGCATCTTGTCGGACTGGGACGGGATGATCCGGTCGTAGTTGGGGAACTGGCCTTCGATCAGCCTGGAGACGACGGACGTGCCGTTGACCTCGAACTTGATCTGGTTCTCCGCGATCGAGATGTTGACGCCGGTATCCTCATCCTCGAGCATCCGCCCGACCTCACCCATGGCGCGTCCGGGAACGATCGCCGATGCCTCGCCCGAGGCGTTGGCAACCTGCGACGTGCGGAGCGCGAGTCGATGGCCGTCGCTGCCGACGAGACGTATCTCGTCGCCCTTGAGCACCAGCAGGATGCCCGTCAGTATGGCGCGCGACTCATCCGGCGAGACTGCGAAGATCGTCTGCTTGATCATGTCCTTCAGGACCGCCTGCGAGATCTCGAAGCTGTGCTCGTCCGGCACTTCCGGGAGGGCGGGGAACTCCTCGGGAGGGAGGCCGAGGATCGTGTAGTCGGACTTCTCGCACCTGACGTTGACGGCGTTCTGTTCGTCAACTGAGAGGATGACGTCCGATTCGGGCAGCGTCGCCAGGAACTCGCCGAGCACCCTGGCCGGCACGGTGAGCGATCCTTCCGTCTCGATGGTTGCCGGGATGCTGCACTCGATGCCCATCTCCAGATCGAACGACATCAGGCGCAGCTTGTCGTCCTCCGTCTTGATGAGCACGTTGTTCAGAATCGGCAGCGCGCTCCGGCCTGCCACCGCCCTGCTGACGGTTTGAACGCCCTCGTGAAGATCCTTCCTCGAACATATCGCTTTCATGCAGCCACCCTCCATGAACATTGTAAACTACGGGTAAGTTGCCCCTCATGCGTGCGCATGCCCGGTATCAGGCACGGCGGGTTCAGTATAGCACACGGAGCGAACGGTGTTCAAGGTCAGTCGAGCCTGCTGCTCAGCCCGTCTTGCCGGATATGCTGCCCGCCGGTCTGATTACCGGCGCTTTCTCGCCGACCGCTGCCATCCTGCGCTTGAGGGTCTCCGCGAGTTGCTTCCTCACATCGGCGAAGGCCGGGTCGCTCACCAGGTTGTTCTTCTCGAATGGATCGGTCTCCAGATCGTACAAGTACTGCTCCTCGTAGACGTCGCTGGAGGGGTCGCCGCCCTTCTTGTCCGGCGCGTAGACGGAGTACTTCCACTTGTCGGTACGGATCGCCCGCCCGCACTGACTCTCGCTGATCTGGACGAAGACCTCCTGCGGCCAGTCCTTTGCCTTGCCGTCCACAAGCGGCTGCAGGGCGTTCCCGCGCATGGTCGGAGGTGGCAGGACTCCCGCGGCCGCCAGGACCGTCGAGGGCATGTCTATCAGGCTCACCAGTTCGCGGACGACCTTGCCGCCCCTGAACCCGGGTCCGCAGGCTATCATCGGGATGCGGATCGCGTTGTCGTGACACGATCGCTTGTATTCGCCGTTCCGGGTGCGGAAATGGCAGGCGTGGTCGCTCGTGTAGATAACCAGCGTGTTGTCCGTTAGGCCGCGCTTTTCCAACTCGGCGCGGATGCGTCCCAGATTGCGGTCGAGGCTGTTGATGCACCCAAGGTAGTCGGGGTAGTTCTCGCGCCAGTCGCCCTGGGTGCCTTCGAGATCGCCGGGAACCTTGTAGTCCTTGAACTTCTCCTTCGATCCCTTCGGCCCCTCGAAGCAGTTGTGATCGTTCTGGTGGTGCGGCTCGATATACGAGATGAAGAGGAAGAACGGCTTCTTCAGGTCGCGGGTGCGCAGATACTCGACAGCATGATCGGTCAGGCAGTCGGCGCGGTATCGGTCCTTGGGAAACTCGACCTTCTCCATCCTGGCGTTGAACATGTGGCCGTCGTAGCTGTGGGAGGTAAACTCCAGCACGTCGGAGGCGACCCAGAAGTCCTTGTAGCCGCCCCTGCGCTCGGGAGGGACAGGCTTGTCCCGGTAGTTCTCCCCCTTAGAGGACGCGAGATGCCACTTGCCGATGTAGCCGACTTCATATCCCGCAGCGGATAGGTAATGCGCGATCGTCTTCTCGTCGAGCGGAAGCGCGCGGTTGTTGGTGAAGCAGCCGGTCTCAGTGGGATACTTGCCGGTCTGGAGCGCGGCTCGGGCCGGCCCGCATACCGGCTGGCAGGTGAACGCGTGCTCGAAGCGCACACCCTCCGCCGCCATCCTGTCGAGGTTCGGGGTGAGCGGCATCTCCTGGCCGTAGCACCCGACGGTGTCCCACCGCTGTTGATCGCTGAAGACGAAGACGATGTTCGGCTTCCGCGCATCCTTCTGAGTTGTCTGTGCCGCTTCCACCAGCGATTCACCTCCGATTGCCAGTCCGGCGGACAGCGCCGCCGCCTGCCTTATGAACTCACGCCGCGTGATGTTTGCCATATCTGGTCCTCCTGCCATCGCCCAACCTGTTTCGAGCGAAAGCGATACCGGTTAGTGTCTACGTGGCCTCTCACATCATGATATCGTGGTATCAGGCAGAATATCAGTTCTTCGCAGGGCGAGGTCTTCCCTTCGAGGACACGGGGAGCGTCTCCCATGTAGTGCGCCGGCGAGGTCCGGATGGGGCAAGGGATGAGGAAGGTCTACGTCTGCACGCACAACTCGGGCGGGAACCGGATGGTGGAAGCCTTCGAGAACGTGCGCGAGATGATGTTGAATCGCTGAGACGCTGAATCGCGGATCACGCGGATTTGGCAGATTGCACAGGTGGTCGTTGGCGCAAGCCGTGTGTTTGGCTCAGCACCCTCGCCATGTCGGCGCACCACCTACGCAGTCAGCGCCTCAATATTCCAGCGTCTCAGCGATTCAGTCTCAGCAATTCAACCAGAAATCTATACCAGCCTCGCTTCCAGGGTGATCTCCACACCTGCGAGCGCCCTCGACACCGGACAGCCTGCCTTCGCTCCGTTCGCCAGTTCCACGAACGCCTTCTGGCTGATGTCGGGGACCTCCGCCTCGGTCGAGAGGGCGCTCTTCGTGATGGTAAATCCGCCGCCGACCTTCTCGACGGTGACCCTCGCCGTCGTCCTGACGCTGACGGGCTTGTACCCGGCATTGGCGAGGTCATCGGCAAAGGCCATGCTGAAGCACCCGGCGTGCGCCGCCGCGATCAACTCCTCGGGGTTCGTTCCCTCTCCCTGCTCGAAGCGCGAGACGAACGAGTAGGGACCCTCCCAGGCGTCGAACTTCATGGTCCCGTTGCCCTCGCGCAGGTTTCCTCTCCATTCGGCTTCCGCGACACGTGTAGGCATGGCTCCTCCTTGCAGTGTGATCGGTGTCAACGCGATTATTCTACCCAGCTCAGCAATAAACCAATCATCCACGGCAATCCGATCCCGGAGAGGGAAGAGACCGCACGGGGGGCGAACCTATGTGGTGATCCGCAAGCCGTTACGGGAGTGAGCGATGGACACACGAGCAGCGCTGACCGATGAGGTAAAGAGAATCGCACTGGAGGCCGGGGCCGACCTGGTCGGTATCGCCTCGATCGACCGCTTCGACAACGCGCCGCCGGACCTGCACCCACGGACGATCTTCGGCGGCGCCCAGAGCGTGATCGCGCTCGGATGCCGGATGCTCCGGGGCGCGCTGAAGACGATCGAAGAGGGCAACTACTGGCAGGCGTACAACTGCGACTCCTACCAGTACCTGAACGAGATCCTCGCGCCTCACATGCTCAGGAAGATCATCCTGTTTCTGGAGGATCTGGGCTACACCTCGGTTCCGCTTCACAATCCGTTCACTCCGCACCAGGGCAGGCCCGTGCGTCCCGGAGGCGCCAGGCCGGATGGGTTCGTGAGCATGCGGGTGATCGGCTGCGCGGCGGGACTCGGCGAGCTCGGGCTGAGCAAGCTCCTGCTCACCCCGCAGTTCGGCCCGCGCCAGCGGGTATTTGGCATCCTGACCGATGCCGTGCTCGAGCCGGACCCTCTGTTCCGGGGGAGCATCTGCGACAACTGCGGCGAGTGCGCGAGGGCATGTCCGTCGGGCGCGATTCCCTTGGATCGCACGGTCAAGTTCACCATCGGCGATCGAGTCTTCAGCCATGCCGCGCTCGACTGCGAGAAGTGCCGGTATCCGCACCTGGGGTGGGACTCCAGAGTATCTCCGTTCCTGAAGCCGGATTCCAGCCAGGAGAACCCCCCGGAGTACTACAAGTTCCTCGACGGGCGCTTCCGCCACCGCACGATCTGCGGCGGGCGAGGCTGCCTGCGGAAGTGCATGGACCACCTGGAGAGGACCGGGCGCATCGAGAGGGTCTACCGCACTCCGATGGTCGAGGGCAAGCAGTGGGTGCTCGACGGCCCGCCGGAGTCGGAATAGACCCGAGGGTTACTCCCTCGCAGGTCCGTCATATGGGAAATGCGACAGACACTGTCGGTCACGGCTTCATTGTTGTTACTGCCGGAACGTTTTCTGTACGAATCATGCCAAGTACTGGTTGCGACATGTCCTGGCCTCCGTACTGAACCTTTCTTGCCCCGAGACGTATGTATAGTCGTGGGGATGACCTTCGCACGACGCTCAGGCATGCAAGTCCTTCGCGCTGCTCCATGGTCGCGCCATTGTCCGACTGGGAAAGGAGGTATCTAATAGACAGGAACGGTTGAGCGTGCCGGGAGCAGGGCGCAAGCTCATCTGCATGGTTCACAACATTTTGCGACGAACCTGCGTCTAATACTAGGTGCACGAACAGGGGCGAGGGGCAATCTAATACTCAGTTGGGTTGAGTTCCGAGGTCATATCATCCTGAGCGAGGCGAGGAATCCGGGTTCTTCTCGATGCACCGACGACTCCCGTCGTCGATGCATCGTCCGTGCCGCTCAGAATGGCGACCTCGCGGATTCCTGCAGCCTTCCACGTGCAGCCTCCATACCGGGGAACAGACTCAGCCGTCTATGAGTCGAATACCTGACTACACAGCTCGGAAAGAAAGCAATGCGCATAGCAGAGATACTGCAGGAACGGGTACCTCTGACCGAGGAGCAATTGCAGCAGGCACTGGCCGTGCAGCGCGATACGGGACAGCTCCTGGGCGAGGTCGTTGTCAATATGGGATTCTGCACGCCTGAGAAGGTGCAGGAAGCCATCGCCATGCAGGCCGGCGGAACCCTGGTCGATATCCGGGAAGACGACCTCAACCCGGAGGTGATCTCGCTCATCCCGGCCGAGCTCGCCTACCGCCACCAGGCCCTGCCTCTGAGCTCGCACGACTCCACCATCCGGGTCGCCATCGCCGATCCGTTCAACGTCTCCGCCGCCGACGATATCCGCATGGTGACCGGCCTCGCGGTGGAGTTGGTCTTCGCCGATCCGAAGGATATCCGCCGCCTCGTCGAGGAGCACTACATGCGGCGGATGATCGCCGACACCGCCGACGAGGAGATCCAGATCCTCGAAGATTCGCAGGACGAGATCGGTGACCTCGAGCGGATGGCCAAGGAAGCGACGGTCATCAAGCTCGTCAACCTGATCCTCCGCCAGGCGGTCCAGGAGCGCGCGAGTGACGTGCACGTCGAGCCGTTCGAGAAGGGCCTGAAGGTCCGGTATCGTATCGACGGCATGCTCCACGAGATCTCCACTCCGCCGAAGCGCCTGCAGTCGGCGATCATCTCGCGCCTCAAGATCATGTCGAGCCTCGACATCGCGGAGCGCCGCTTGCCGCAGGATGGCCGCATCAAGACCAAGATCGGCGGCCGCGAGATCGATATCCGCGTCTCCACTGTGCCGACTCTCTTCGGCGAGAGCGTCGTCCTCAGGCTTCTCGACCGCAGCGCGATGAGTTACAGCCTGGAGAAGGTCGGGATGCTTTCGGGCAACCTCAAGCGCATGGAGAAGCTGGTCACCCTCCCTCACGGGATGATCCTTGCGACGGGCCCGACCGGCAGCGGCAAGACGACCACGCTGTACGGCGCGCTGCAGAAAGCCTACTCGCCCGAGAAGAAGATCATCACCATCGAGGATCCTGTCGAGTACCAGCTCGACGGGATCAACCAGATCCAGGTTCATGCGAGGATCGGCCTCACGTTTGCGAACGGACTCCGCCACATCCTGCGCCAGGACCCGGACGTCATCATGGTCGGTGAGATCCGCGACCCCGAGACCGCGGAGATTGCCATCCACTCGGCGTTGACCGGTCACCTCGTCTTCAGCACGTTGCACACGAACGACGCCGCGGGCGCCGTCACGCGTCTGCTCGAGATGGATATCGAGCCGTACCTGGTGGCTTCGTCGGTCGAGGCCGTGCTCGCCCAACGCCTGGTGCGCCTGATCTGCCCGAACTGCAAGGAGCCGCGCAAGGACGCCGACGAGGTGCTGTCGAAGCTTCGCCAGCAGGACGCCGAGCTTGCCGGGTCGCACGTGCTCTACAAGGGACGCGGATGCGAGCAGTGCAAGCGCCGCGGATACCTCGGCCGGACGGGCATCTTCGAGCTGCTCGTCGTTGACGACAAGATCCGAGGCCTGGTGCTCAACCGAGCCCCGGCCGGAGAGATCCGCGATTCCGCCTGCGAGCGGGGCATGACGACGCTCCGCCAGGACGGCTGGGCCAAAGTCCTCGCCGGCCTCACGACGGTGGAAGAGGTCGTACGGGCCACGCAGCAGGACGAGATCGAGGCGTCCGCCTGACCCTTGCGGGCGGCAGGTCATACCTTTCACCCTGGGACGCTCACTGGATACTTGAACTTTGCCTAGTTTTGCATACAAAGGTTTGGATAGCGGAGGCCGGCAGGTCGCGGGCCAGGTCGTCGCCGACGACGAGCGGACGGCGGTTGCTCAGATCAAGGGCATGGGGCTGTTCCCTGTGGAAGTCAGGGCGCGCCGAGACGGGCAGGGCGCGGGATCCGCTGCGCAGTCCGAAGGCGCGTTCGGCGGGTTCAAACTCGGCGGCGGGATCAGCAGCAGCGACCTGACCGTCTTCTGCCGACAGCTCGCCAACCTGGTCGCCGGCGGTCTCCCGCTGATGCGCACCTTCTCGGCCTTGACGGAGCACACGGAGAGTCCTCGGCTCCGGGCGGTCATGCAGAGGATGCAGCAGGACGTCCAAAGCGGCAAGGCGCTGTGGGAGGCGCTCAGCATCCATCCCAGGATATTCCCTCCGCTCTTCGTGAGCATGGTGAAGGCGGGCGAGGCGAGCGGCCAGTTGTCCGACGTGCTTCAGTGGCTGGCCGACTACCAGGAGAAGGATCAGGCGCGCAGGATGCAGATTCGGAGCGCGCTCGCCTATCCGACCCTCCTGATCACCGTGGGCGTCATCTCGGTTTTCCTCCTGGTCACGCTCGTAGTGCCGCGGTTTGTAGTCATCTTCGAGGAGTTCGATCAGGCGCTTCCGCTCCCGACGATCATCATGCTCGGGGTGTCCGACTTCCTGACGCGCTGGTGGTGGGCGATCATCGGCGCGGTGCTGGGCGTCGTTGTAGGGGTCAAGGAGTTCGGACGCACGCCGAGTGGACGGATGTATGTCGATGGGTGGAAGCTGAGGATGCCGCTCTTCGGGAAGCTGGTCCTGAAGTCGGCGGTATCCAGGTTCGCCAGGACGACGGCCACACTCCTGCGAGGCGGCGTGCCGCTCTTCGACTCGATGGTCGTCGTGCGCGAGGTTGTGGGCAACGAGGTTCTGGCGAGAGGGGCCGATCAGGTCCGCGAGGGCATGCGCGAGGGAGAGAGCTTCGCGGGACGCCTGAAGGAGACCGGCGTCTTCCCGCCGCTGCTGACGCACATGGTCGGCGTCGGTGAGGAGACCGGCGACCTCCAGGGGACGCTGATCACCGTCGCCAACTCCTACGACGTCGAGGTCGATGCCTCGCTGAAGAGTCTCGTCTCGCTGCTGGAGCCTTTGATCATCATCACCGTCGGAAGCACGATCGCCTTCATCATCATGGCGATGCTGCTGCCGGTATTCCAACTTAACCTGACATCCGGAGGATAAGGATGCGGGGTTCACTGAAAGTCGAGGTACAGGATGCTGCTACGTGATCTGAACGCGACGTTGAGAAGCAGGCGGGGTTTCACGCTGCTCGAACTGCTCGTGGTTATGGTGATCCTCGTTCTGCTTGCGAGCGTCGTCACTGTGGTCGTCACCAAGCGAGTCGAGGAGGCCAGACACGCGAAGGCAGTGGCCGACATCGAGAGCATCAGCAATGCGCTCGATCAGTTCTACGTCCACTGCAGCCGATATCCGCTGCCCGAGGAGGGCCTGACGGCTCTCAGGGAAAAGCCGTCAGGCGACGACCTTCCGAACTGGAACGGTCCGTACGTGAAGAAGTCGATACCCGTGGACCCGTGGGGCAGGGAGTACGTCTACGTGTATCCGGGCCAGCACAACCAGGACGGGTACGATCTCTACTCGCTCGGCCGTGACGGCAGAGAAGGCGGCGCCGGCAGCGATGCCGACATTACGAACTGGGACTAGGCGCGGCTTCACAACCATCGAGCTGATGGTCGTGATGGTGATAATCGTGCTGGCGAGCGGCATGGTCATCGTCTCGATGGCTCCCGCCCTGAGCGACGCCAGACTGCGGTCCGGCAGCCGGATGGTGGTTTCCGTGCTCAACTACGCGCGGAGTTACGCCGCCGCACATCAGACGCAGACCCGCGTGGTCTTCGACCGTGCCGAGAACGGTATCATGGTCGAGGTGCTCGTCCGCGATCAGAACCTGGAAGAGGAACTAAGGCCGCTTCAGACGTCCGTGGGCAAGTACCGCAAGCTGCCCACCGGCCTTACCCTGGGCGCAGTCCGGAAGCCCGGCACGGACGAAGAGGAAGACTATATCGGTTTCACGCAAACCGGACAGGCGGAGGGCGCGTCGGTAGCCATCACGGATTCGAGAGGCAGGCAGCGCCGGATCATCGTGGACGGGATAACCGGCCGGTGCGTCGTAGAATCGGATGAAGCAAATGCCAATCCGCAATCCGAAACTCGATATCCTGAATAATGAGCGCGGCCTTACCATGCTCGAACTGCTGGTCGCGCTGGTGATCCTGTCGATCGGCATAGTGGGCGTGCTTCGGGCTTTCTCATCGAGTACCTTGACATGCAAAGCGGCGGAGTCGCACTCCAACATGGCGCTGCTGGCCCAGCAGGTCGCCGGCGAGCTGGAGCGGCAGGCTGAGCTGGAGACGGGAGATCTGTCCGGCACGTTCGGCCCTGACTTCCCGGACTACACGTGGGAGGCCGATGTCCAGCAGGCGGCGGAGGCAAACCTCTACCGCGCCGAGATAAGGGTCGTCCACACGGGCGGCGACCGTCGGAAGTTCTACCGGCTGTTCACCTGCCTGAGGAAGGAGTCGCAGGAGGCGTCGTCGGATACACCGCCGTCACCAGGTCCGCCTCCCGGACCGGAGGGACCGGGATGATGGGGCGCGGGATTCGGTCTTCCGCCGGATTTACCCTGATCGAGACCATGGTGGCGCTCGTGATGCTCATGGTCGTCATCGGTGCGATCTACGGCACATACCGCGCGGCGACATCGACCGCATCCATCGCTGAGGAGCGCGCCGACCTCAATCAGACGGCGAGAGTCCTGCTCGGGCAGATGAACAAGGAGTTGTGCTGCGCCTATCAGCAGCCGGGAGAGCAGACCAGCAGCCTGGAGGGCGAGGACACCGAGGGCCGGGAAACGGCGCTCCAGCACGACAGACTGTCGTTCCTGACGAGCGCCGAGAGCGTGATACGGGCCAAGGGTCCGTCGGGCGATATGCGCAGGGTGACGTACACGCTGGATACTACTCCGGACGGAGAGCCGGCAGGTTTCTACGTGCAGGTGGACCCGCGTCCGGGGTTGAGCGTGTCGGATGAGCAGCCCGAGCCGATCAAGCTGTCGGACATGGTGGTCGGGTTCAACTGCAGGTACCTCGACGGCGATACCGACGAGTGGCAAGACGAGTGGATGGGCCGGCAGAAGCTGCCGAAAGCTATCCGAGTGGAGTTGCTCCTGAAGTCCGGCCGCAAGGATGCCAAGCCGATCATGGTGGCCTCTACCGCCAACGTGCTGAACCTGTTCGGACCGGGGCCCGAGCAGGCCGTGCAGGAGGAAGAAGTTGCTGAGTAACCGGCACGGGGTAGCTCTGATCACCACGCTCTGGATTCTGGCGGCGCTGGTCATCCTGGCTCTCGGGATCGGCCTGATGGCGCGGACCGAGGCGCAGGTGTCGTACAATTTTGCCGGTCTGGTGCAGTGCAGATGGGCGGCTCGCGCCGGGATCAACCGGGCGCTGGTGGAGATCGAGAACCTGAAGGAGCAGTCGACGACCTATCTGCAGGAGAGCGGTCTGGTCTTCACGTCCGAGCAGGATCAGATCGACCTCGGCGAGGCGTCGTTCGAGGTCCTTATCCAGGACGAAGCCGGGCGGATCAATATCAACTCCGCGCCGGCGGCGGTGCTGGAGAACCTGTTCGGCAGCCGTGATGTCTGCGATTGCATCATCGATTGGCGCGATGCGAACGATGAGCCTCGGCCGCTCGGCGCCGAGACGCAGTACTACTCGGGCCTGACTGAGCCGTATCGGTGCAAGAACAAGCCTTTTGATACGATCAGGGAGCTGCTTCTGGTCAAGGATGTAACCGAGGAGATGCTCTCGTCACCCGTGGGCGGCGGCGACAAGACGCTGGCCGACATGCTCACTGCCTACTCGCATGACGAGAACACGACGGTGGACGGTGAGGAGCGCATCAACATCCAGACCGCGAGCAAGGAGGACCTGAAGTCGAAGCTCGGCGACACCCTTACCGACGAGGACATCGATGCCATCATCAGATACCGCGAGCGCAGGAGCTTCAGGAGAGCCGCCGACGTCATCCGCGTCCGCGACCTCGGTCGGGACAAGGTCAGCGCGATCTACGATCGGCTGACCGTCAGGACCGGCAGCGGGGGCCGGAACTCCGGCTCGAACAAGAACCGGATCGCGGGACTGGTGAACGTGAACACCGCGCCTGTCGAGGTGCTGGCGGCTCTCCCCGGAATGGACCAGGGGATCGCAATGGAATTGGTGCAGTACCGACAGTCGAACGGTCCGTTCGAGGATGTCGGAAAGATACTCAACGTAGCGGGTCTGACCGATACCGCCTTCGCCCAGGCGGCGGACAGGATGACGGTCAGGTCCAGGGTCTTCCGGATCACGGCGACAGGTCGACTCGAGAAGAGCCGGGTATCCTGCAAGATCGAGTGTGTGGTCGATGCATCAGGGGATCAGGTTCAAACGAAATACTGGCGGGAGTAACTTATGGCGATATTAGGAAACAAGACGTGCCTTGGCGTCGACATCGACGCCGGGGACATCAGAGTAGTCGAGCTCCGGCGCGTGGGCGGGAAGTACGAGGTTCTGCAGGCGGCACGCATTCCGATCCCCGGGAACGGAGACGTCTCCGCAGCGCTGAGCGGGTTCCTGCTCGATACGGAGACCAGCCCCGGAATGGTCGTCGGCTCGCTTCCGACTCATCTCTGCTCGGTGAAACTGGCGCAGGTCCCCAAGGCCAAGCCGGCGGACCTCGCGCGGATGGTGCGCTTCGAGGCCGAGTCGCAGATCCCGCTTCCCCTGAGCGACATCGTATGGGACTACCGCGCGCAGAGCACAAACGGTGACACCACGTGTCAGGTAGTCATCGGCGGCGCTCGCAGATCGGACGTCGATGGGGCGCTCAGGTCGCTCGAGCAGGCCAAGCTCTCGCCGGATGCGCTGGCGATCTCCGTGCTGGCGGCCGTCGACGCGGTTGCCCTGCCGGGAGGCGAGCCCGTCCTGTTGGCGCTTATCGGAGCCGAGTGGGCTGATCTCTGCGTCGTGCAGGGTGACGACATCCTGGCATGCCGCACCGTTCGGCTCGGTGGAAACAAGCTGACCGAGGCGTTCGCGCAGGATCTCGGAGTCGATGCCGAGGAGGCCGAGGAAATCAAGAGGACGCGCGGATTCGCCCAAGTCTCCGCGCTGAGCGGTGACGGATCTGGCGTCTCCGCTATCGAGACCTGGGCGGAGAACCTCGCGCTGGAGATCCGCCGGTCCGTGGTCTCGATGCCCTCGAGAGAGCCTGACCGGCGTCCACAGCGGGCGGTGCTCGTTGGTGAGGCCGCGGACGTGCCGGGCCTCGCCGAGGATCTCAGCCGTCGCGCCGGCCTGCAGTTCGCGGTTGCCGATCCGTGGACCGATATGACATTGAGCCCGGTGGCCGCTCACACGATGAGCGAGAATCCGACGGCGTTCACGGTCGCCACCGGACTTGCGAAGGCAGGGCTCGCGTCCAGGCCGATCGTCAACCTGATGCCGCATCACCGCGCGGAGGAGCGCATTCGGAGGCGCAAGGAGTTCGCCACCCTCGCGGGTCTGGGCGGGCTGGCAGCGATACTTCTCATCCTGCTGCTCGCCGGCAGTCCGGGGCTGCGTGAGAAGTCCTCCGAACTCAGCCTGCTCAAGTCCGAAGTCATGGCCGTCCGCCGTGACATCCAGCGCGCCGGCCCGGACCTTCGAGCATCCGCGGACAACGTGACTCAGACGGTGTCATCGATCCAGAGTGCGGACAATTGCCCTCTGGAGCTTCTGCGCCGAATGAGCACCGTGCTGCCCCGGAGCGTCTGGCTGTCGGAGTTCGCTTTCCAGAGCAACAAGACCGCCGTTATCAAGGGCTCTGCGCTCTCGAACTCCGCGGTCGCGGACGCGGTGGATATGCTGAACCAGTTGGACCTTTTCAAGGATGTGACGTTGGATTTCTCAAACCTGACCAAGAGCGGCCAGGGTTACGAGTTCCAGATTACCTGCTCGCTGCCGCCGGCAAAGAGCCTGGCAGGCAGGTCTTCGACCGGTAAGCCTCGCTCGGTCGGCAGTGGGCGGACGGGGATTGTGGTGCAATGAACAGTTCAAAGCGACGTGCACATGTAATAGCGACCATCGCCCTCTGTGCGGTAGTCGTGGCGCTGGCGATCGGAGTGATCGCGCAGCAGTTGGCGGCATCTAGGCTGTCACGCGGAATCGAGCAGCAGAAACAACTCCTTGCCAAGTCGCGCCAGGACCTGAAGGACCGCGCCAAGTGGCGGAGCGACTACAGCGATCTCTCCCTCAAGCTGGGAGGTCGGATGTCCACGTGCTCGTGGAGCGACCAGATGCCCTTCATGATGGCCCAGGTCACGGGCATAGTCGAGGCAAACGGCATGAAGGTGGAGAGCCTCCAGCCCGAGCCGATGACGTCTTCCGGCAGCATCCAGCGGTTCCCGATGAGGCTTACCCTTCAGACGGACCTGAAGCGCCTTACCGAGGTGCTCAAGGATTTCCGAAATGCGATGCCGCTCGTGGATGTCGAGCGCCTCGAAGTTCGGAATGCCCAGGGGGAGAACGGCAAGCTGCAGGTCAACATGACGGTCGCGTCATTCGTCGTCATCGACAAGAATTCGCCGACAGCCAAGCGCCGGGCAGCCGTCATACCGGTCAAGGGTAAGGACAAGACGAAGGAGCCGGACGAGGTCGCCAAGTCAGAGACGAAACCGGAGGCGAAGACCGACTCGAAGTCGGTGAAGCCGGCAGTCGAGCAGCCTGGGAAGCCGGCCGCCAAGCCGTCGCGAGAAGCCGTTCCGGATAGGCGAGAGCAGCGGGAAGCAAGGCCGGAGCGATCGGAGTCTCGTCGGGAGAGCGCCGGGAGATCGGAGTCGCCGCGAAACGGGAGCAGCGCGAGGTCGAGCGGAGCCGGTAGGCCTGAATCGACAGGCGGGAGGATTGCAGTCCCCGATGTGAACGGCAAGTCCGGTCCCAGAGCCATCGAGGCGAGGCCCGAGGGAGGTTCAAGATGAGTGTGACTGATCGACTGCGTTCGACTCAAGTATCTCCACGCGTAGCTGCGTTCAGTATCATAGCGATGGTCGTCGTCCTCACGGGTGTGGTGATCACGGCACGGAAGATGGCCGAGACCTCGCCCGTCGTCGCCGAAAAGACTGCGCCCGCGAGCACGGACGTCAAGGCCAAGGTCGTGGAGACGAAGGGCGGCTCCAAGGCGAAGTCTGCCGAGGAGTCCAGGAGCGAGGATCCGTATGAGATCATCGTGGAGCGCAACCTGTTCCGACCGGTTACCGCCGCCTCGCTCGCGCAGTCGGGTTCGGGCGGCGCGTCCGGCCCGCCGAAGACGGCGCCTCAGTCGGCCCCGCTGCCGCCGATGCCGGTTGCTCCCACGGGCAACATAGACGAGGTGAAGAAGAACATCGCCTTCACTGGCGCGGTTGAGTTGCCCGACGGTCAGCAGGCTCTCCTGGAGAACCTTCAGAGCAAGGAGACCAAGTTCGTAAGGCAGGGCGAGAGCGCGTTCGGCTACCGGGTAATGACGATCAGCTCCCAACTGGTCGTGCTGGAGAAGAACGGTCTGCAGTTTACGCTTACCATGGGCGAGAACAAGCCCGATGCGCCGGCGGCCGGCGCACCCAAGCCCGGCGGGCAGCCTGGGCAACCTGGGCAACCGGGGCAGGGCGGACCTGAGGGTCAGCCCCGTCCGAGCGGTTAGGGAAAGGAATTCGGAGGAAGGGTAGCTCTTATGCGTCTGATATCACGGGTACTGATAGTCCTGTTCATCATGAACCTCTCGGTCGGGGGCTTCGCGGAGACCGCTCCGTCGGCTGAGAAGACGGTCGCGCCGGCCAACGTTACTCCGCTGCCTGCTCCGCCTGCCGAGCAGCCGAAGGAGAAGCCCGAGGCGTCCAAACGTCCGAACCCTGCCGAGACCAAGATCTCTATGAGCTTCGACAAGGCCGACATAGTCAGCGTCGTCAAGTTCCTCAGCACGGCGGCCGGGGTTCCCATCGTCTGCGACCCTGCGCTCACTGGGAACGTGACCATCGTCAGCCAGAAAGAGATCAGCCTGCTTGATGCCTACGAGGTGGTCAACGCCGCTCTCCGCGTAAGGCAGTTCTCGATGGTCGGTACGCTCGACGACAAAGTCATCCGCGTCATCCCGATCAAGAAAGCGGTCGCGGACCAGGCCACCGTGATGTCCGGCAAGGACCCGGACCAGATGGTCTCGAGCGACAATATGATCACTCAGGTCATCCCGCTGGAGTACATCAGCGCCCTCAAACTGAAGGACGATCTGAAGCCGTTCATCGATGAGTCACAGGCGAGTTGCGTAGCCGTCACAGCGACCAACACCCTGGTCATCACGGACAACGCCGGCAACATCAAGCGCATCGCCGAGGTCATCAAGGCGCTGGACAGAGATACCTCGGACGTGATCGAGGTCGAAGTCTACCAGTGCAAGTTCTCAAGCGCCGCTGCGCTCGCTGAATCGCTGACGCAGATATACCAGCTCAGACCGAGCGGCGGTCCCGTGGGGCCGCAGCAACCGCCGCGAGGCCCCGACGGTCAGCCGATGCAGGTCAAGACGGACGACGGCATCATGAGCCTCAAAGGCGAGATACGCCTTGCTCCCGATGCGCGCACCAACAGCCTCATCATCTCGGCGTCCCGCGCGAAGATCGACCTCATACTCGACACCCTGAAGAAGCTCGATGTCGATACCGAGCCGGAGGTCAAGGCCAAAGTCTACCCGCTGACCTATGCCGATGCGACCCAGGTTGCCGCGCAGCTCAACAACCTGTTCGAGCAGCCGCAGGGAGGCGCGGACGGCGGGCGGCGCAACCCCTGGGACTGGTGGGGCGGCGGAAGTCGAGGGCAATCGACCGGTTACGCCGGCTTGAAGCGCAATGTGATCGTAGCTGATGTGCGGACCAACTCCGTGATCGTTACCGCGACCGAGCAGAACCTGAAGGCGTTCGACGACATGATCAGAGAACTCGATGCTCCCAAGGTCCTAAGCGAGATCACGCAGGCCTTCCCGCTCAAGTATGCCATTGCCCGTGATCTCGCCGATACCCTGAACAGGCTGTTCCGAGGGGAGTACAGGCGATCAGGAGGCAGCTTCTGGGATGTCATATTCGGCGGATATGGCGGCCGGAACCAGGAGGGCGGTCCCCTCGATCAGTTGAGGAGCATCACCGTAGTGGCCGATGACAAGACGAACACGCTGCTCATCACCGGGCCGCCGCAGACCTTCAACGCGATACAGAAGCTGATCGAGCGGCTCGACAGGCGCACTCCTCAGGTCTACATCGAGGTCGCCATCGTCGATGTGACCCTCGATGATGATACCAGGTTCGGCATCGAGTGGACCTGGACGAGCAGCGAGACGATGCCGGACGGTACACCTGAGCAGTCGGCGAGCACCAACTTCAACCTTGCTCAGATGACTACCGGCTTGAAGTACAGCATCATCAGCGATAACCTGAAGGCGATCCTGCAGGCTCTGGAGACTCGGTCGAACGTGAAGGTATACTCGACGCCGAGAGTCACGACCGCGGACAACGTCGAAGCCGTCATCAGCATCGGCCGCGACGAGCCGTTCGTGTCGTCGGTGCAGGAGACGGTCGGAGGAGGACTCCTGCGATCCGTCGAGTTCAAGCCGGTCAACGTGGCGCTGACTGTGACCCCGCACGTCAACGGTGACAGCGGCACCATCGCGCTCGACGTGCTCCAGACGATCGATGAGATCATCGGCAGGGAGCCCGAGTTGAACGCGCCGATCATCGCAAGCCGCAGGGCCGAGACCTCGATCGTGGTCAAGAACGGTCAGACGATCGTGATCGGCGGCATCATCAAGGAGAACAAGGAGCGAGTCACCAGGGCCGTCCCGCTCATCTCAGAGATCCCGCTGATCGGCGAGCTGTTCAAGTCGCGGCAGTGGAGGGACACGAAGAGCGAACTGATGGTCTTCCTCACGCCGCATATCCTGGCGGATGACGAGTCGGTGAGCACTCTCACCGAGGAGACCAAAGCGGAGCTCTCGAACAAGCCGCGTGAAGACAAGAAGGAACTCAACGACACGCTGCCCGGGCCCGAGAAGGAAATGCCCGAAGAGAAGCAGTAATGCGTAGATAGGCGAAGTCTATCGGCTCGTGTGCCGACTGGATACTCCGGGCCTCGGACTTCCGTCCGAGGCCCTTATCACATGTCCTGTGTGTCCCATCGATCCCACGGCAGGAGGCAACAATGTCTGATTCCAGGTATACCCGGAGGCAGTTCCTGCAGGTCGGCGGCATGACGCTTGCCGGTATGGCCCTGCTGCCTCAGTTCGCAGTCGCTCAATCAGGGAGGCAATCATCGATGAAGAAGGTACGTATCGGCATTGTCGGCGGCCGGTTTGGCGCTACGTTCCAGTGGCACGAGCATCCGGACTGCATCGTCCAGGCGGTGAGCGATCTGAGGCCCGAGCGGCTCGCGCATCTCTCGAAGGTCTACGAGTGCTCGAACACATACCCGTCGCTCGAGGAACTGATCAAGGACAAGAACATCGATGCCGTCGGCGTTTTCACCGGCGCTCCGGACCACGTCAGGCACGCCGTGGCATGTCTGAAGGCCGGCAAGCACGTGATCAGCGCGGTGCCGGCGTGCATGTCCATCGAGGAGGCCGAGGAGCTTCTCGACGCCGTGAAGTCCACCGGCCTGACCTACATGATGGCCGAGACAAGCTATTACCATTCGTCCGTCATCACCGCCCGCCAGTGGTTCAAGGAGGGCAAGTTCGGCGAGATATTCTACACGGAGGCCGAGTACCACCATCCCGGTCTGGACGAACTCTTCGTCGAGGATGGGCAGAAGACCTGGCGCTACGGCCTGCCGCCGATGCATTACCCGACGCACTGCACATCCTACCTCGTCGGAGTGACCGGGGAGAGGCTGACGAAGGTCTCCTGCACCGGCTGGGACGACGGGTCCGAGTACTACAAGGACAACCAGTACAAGAACCCGTACTGCAACGAGACCGCGTTCTTCACCACGGACAAGGGGCATGGCTTCCGCGTGGCGGTCTATTGGAACGTGCCCGCCAGAGGCACGGAGCGCGGCCAGTGGTACGGGGAGAAGGTGAGTCTCTTCGATCCGAATCCGAACGGCATCGGCCCGGTGATGATCAGCCTCCAGGACAAGCTCGGCAAGGACGATGCGGGCTTCGTCCGCGGTGAGCCGAAGCTGGAAGCCTGCCAGTTGCCGGAATACTGGAAGACCGACATGCTTCCCGAGCCGCTCCGTCATCCGAGCGGCCACGGCGGATCGCACACATTCCTCACGCACGAGTTCATCGATGCCCTGGTGCACGACCGCAAGCCCGCGATCGATATCTACGAAGCGCTGGCGTACACCGTGCCCGGGATCGTGGCCCACAAGTCGGCCCTGGAAGGCGGCAGGCAGCTCAAGGTCCCGCAGTTCGATTCGTAAGCCTGACCATCAGGAGGTAGCCGTATGAGGTTGTTGCTGGTATTTGCCATACTTGCATGCGCTATCGGCGCGCTCCTACCGTGCTCGGCGTCAGCCGGCGAGTTCCGCGCTTTCTGGGCGGATGCCTGGGGTGACGGGTTCAAGACCCCGGCGAAGACCACGCAGCTTGTGGATTTCGCCGCCGAATATGGCTTCAACGCGGTCTTCATCCAGGTGCGCAAGAGGGGCGACGCGTGCTACAAATCCTCGTTCGAGCCAATGGACCCCAAGGTTCAGAAGGGTTACGATCCGCTCGCCGACGTGATCGAGAAGGCGCACGCAAAGGGCATCGAGGTCCACGCTTGGGTGATGGTGTACGACGTCTGGGTGGAGTCCAGGTTCGTGACGCTTCCCGAGGATCACGTCTACGCCAGACATCCCGATTGGGCTAGCCTGAACAACAAGGGTGAGAAGACCTACGCAAACGGCCGCATATATCTCGATCCCGGCTTGCCGGAAGTGCGCGAGTACCTGACACGGATAGTGCTCGATATCGTCAAGCGGTATCCGGTAGATGGGATACATCTGGACGGCCTGCGGTACTGCGATGCGACATTCGGCTACAACCCCCGGAGCGTCGAAGCCTTCAACGCCAGGCACAACCGCACGGGGAGTCCCGATCCGAAAGACCCTGAGTGGTGCGCATGGCGCAAGGAGCAGGTCGACATACTGGCGCGCGATCTCCCCAGGGCCATACGCAAAGCTCGTCCGAAGGTCAAGGTCTCGCTGGCTGCGTATTACAACCAGGATGACATTCGCAATCGGTTCTTCCAGGACTGGCCGGGCTGGGCGAAGGCGGGATATTACGATTTCATCGTGCCGATGGTCTTCGTGCCCAAGACCGTGAAGGACTTCATCAGCATGGTCAAGACCGAGCTTGCTCTCGGAGACGGCAGCAACATCTACATCGGACAGGGTACATGGCGGTATCCGCCCGAGACGACCAACCGCCATCTGGCGGTCATTCGCGCATGCAAGGCTCCGGGCTTCGTGCTCTTCGATTATGCCGCGCTTAGCCAGAAAGACAAGAAGGGCAAGTGCCTGGCGGACAAGCTGAAGATCGTGGAATGATGCCTCGTACCGCCATCGCCGGGGCATGGGTCATGCCTGCGCCCCCTGGGAGAACATCCGCACCCTCCAGGAGTGCCTTCAGTACTACCGCGCGCGCGGACGACGGTAACCGCGCGTCATGCGACTATGGGATGCGGCTGTCGGCATCCCCCTTCACGATACTGATCTCTTCATCCGTCAGGCCGTAGAGTTCGTAGACGAGTTCGTCTATCTCCCGGTCGGTGGAGTCTATCTGTCTCTGTATCTGCGTCCTGTCGTCGGGGATTGTGGCGGCCTCCAGCTTCTTGTGCAGGTCCAGCATCCGACCCACGAGTCCGACCATCTTGCCATACTGGGCCTTCTCCTGGGGATTGTCCAGGTCAATGGTGGGCACAGGGATGCGCTCAAGATATGACTGGTTGATATCATCGGTCAGGTAGTTGACACACCAGAAGTCGATGAGCTGAGAAGCCAGTATTCCCAGCAGATACTGTAGTTCTTCGATGCTATCCTGTCTTGAGACTATCATCTGCAGGGTCTTCATCCCTGCGGAATTCCGTCGGATATCCAGAGCGCATTTCAGGCGTGGCTTCCATCTCATCTTCCAGATGCGGTTGACCCATATCTTTGGGTGCGCATAGAAGTCCGCCAGCTTGCTTCTAGTCAGATTCGCAGAATCCACCGGTGATCCGTTTTCCACATGGTAACGGCTCACTTGCGCCGGGGTTACCATATAGATACTCCCGCTTGCATGCGGTTGGAACTTAGCCTTGCCGCCTTCCTCCCCGCGTGAGATAAGATACCTATCCTTCAGCGCGCCGAGACTTGTCTTCTCCTCGATCCGGCGCACGACGGCTTGTCGTTCTACAGAGGCATGGTAACCGATGATGAGTCTCGGGCTTCCTAACCAAGTAGTCTGTGGAACGTCGGATTCATGATCCCATCGACCATGGGCGAACTTCTCCAGTCGTTCCTCCGCTGAGATGACAAATCGGCTAATCTTCTTGTGATGCATCAGGCTGCCTTGTATGGGAGGTGATTTCTCAAGAATGGAGATCACACACCACGTGTCCCTCACCGTAGGAAAGACTGGGCCCGTCTCTATCAGCTCTCTCACCGTTGTCTGTCCAAGTAGCAGCTTCCTGATGGCAAGGTGATCGTCCTTCCGCAGGAAGGTATCTGGTGTGATGAACCCGAGCATGCCTTGCTTCCGAAGGTTATGAAATCCTTTCTCAGTGAAGAGCGCATAGGAGTCGACAATACCGGTCTCTCCCGAGACATATGCGCTTCTCAAATATGATTGCTCCCTGACTGAGAAGTCAGCACCCCAGGGAGGATTGCCGATCACCGCATCGAAGCCACCCTTCGCCATGACTGACGGAAACTCGCTGCTCCAGTCAAAGGGGTTGATCCGCCGGATCTCGTCGTCAGCAAGGCCGGATGTATCGAAGTCCGTTCCAATGAGCGAGTTGCCGCACTTGATGTTATCCCCCAGGTCCGGAAGCGCACGCTGGTGTAGCAGGCGCAGGGCCGTGTCTACCGTCTCCCGGCTCTCGTTCTCCAGCACTTTCAGCAGCAGATTCAGCTTCGTGACCTCGACCGCCTGGCCGTCGATATCCACGCCGAAGATGTTCTGGGTGAGAATCCGCTTCTTCTCCGCCATGGTGAGGTACCAAAGCCCGCCCGGCCCCTGGTATAGCTCCTTCTTGTGCTTCTCCGGCCCGTCGGCGACGTACTGGTCGCGATGCCAGTCGAGCAGGAAGGTGTAAGCGCCTATGAGGAACGAGCCGGAGCCGCAAGCAGGGTCCAGAATCCGCAGCTTGGATACCTGCTTCGGCGTCTTTCCTTCGCAGAGCTTGCCCACGGTGTTTTCCACGATATAGTCAACGATGTACGTGGGCGTGTAGTAGACGCCGCCCGCCTTCTTGACCTCGGGCTTCTCCTCTACATCGGCTTTGGTCGGCGACTTCACGGTGATGATCTTGCCCAGGAACTGCTCGTACACGCTGCCGAGGATGTCCGCGCCGATGTAGGAGAACTCGTACGGACTCCGGGGGTAATAGAGGCTCTCTATGATCTGCTTCAGGACCTTGTCCTGCACCTTGATGCTGGTTGTCAGCGTGTCGGGAGCCTCGGCGCGCCCCTTCTCGACGGAGAAGTGGAACAAGCCCGAGTTGTAGCGGGCGTCCGCGTTATGATACAGGGTCAACAGACGGGGATATATGTCCTTGGCGTTCAGAAGCCCCCGAAGTTGGTCGGGAGGTTCGATCCCCCTGTCCTCGCACATTCGCAGGAAGATGATCCGGTCGATGGTCCGCTGGACCGCGAAGTTCAGTTCCCTCACATCGAGAAGGGGGAAGTTCTGATGGATATCCTGAGCCAGCACCTGGCGCCACTGCTCGATCTCCTTCAGGAACTCCTGGTCTACCGGCGAAGTCCCGCGCCGCCCCGTGTCCGCCGCATATCGGTCGAACGACCCCTTGAGCACAGCCTCTTTTGAAAACGTGTCCGCGATGTAATCCCAGTTGTCCGCATACTCAGCGTACTTGATGTATCTGATACGGGCTTTGCTTGCTTTGTCCGTCTGGGTGGGCTTGAACCGGCAGTCGTAGACGGCGAAACCGTCGAAGTTGGTCAGAATGGCCAGAGGATGCGTGTTGCTCCACGCATAGCGCCGAAGTTGGTAGGCGGGCTTGGGGTCGAACTCGATCGGGACGGAAGGGTTCTTCGCTTCCACGAAGAACTTCCGCCTGCCGCCGATCCGAAAGGCGTAGTCGGGAGCGCCTGCCTTGATGAGGTCTTCGTTCACTACGTCCTTGTAGTCCTCGGCATAGCCGCTCTCATTCGTAACGTCCCATCCGAGTTCCTTGAAGAACGGGTTGATGAACTCCACCCTTGTCTCGGTCTCGGTGTAGCCGGCCTTCCGATACTGGTTCCGATTGTTGTGAAACGTCTCGACGAGTTCAACTATTCTAGCAGGTACGTTGCTCATGCATGCGCCTCCGGGGAAGATAGCCTGCAACCACTATCGTCTATTTACGCATCAACCGATCGTAGTCCTCTACACGCAGAAGGCTCGTCGAGCGAGTAGCCACGGAGCTGGGGAGAGGCCGGGCATCGGCGCGGGTGCGGGACCGGCGGTCGGGCGAGGCGAGTGATCGCCTGGGCGCGCGGTGGCGGTGCGGATGCTCGCCGGGGCGCATTCCCGTCGCCCGAGATCGATGGGAATGCGCCCGCTGATCAGATCTCTGCGCTCCCTGAAGAGAGTTTTGCGCTCCCGGAAGAGAGATTTGCGTTCCCTGAAGACATTTTTGCGCTCCCTGATGACAAATTTGCGTTCCCCGATGACATTTTTGCGCGCAAAAACGTCATCATTGCGTTCTACGGAACCTCCGTAGAACGCAAATTTCTCATCAGAGAACCCGGAAACGGCTTCGCGGAGCGTGCGGATGAGCCGGAATCGCGCGGGCGTCGTCACCGGGAGCCGCGCAGCGGGGCCGGAGCATCGGCCTCGCCCCTTTCTTGTGTGGCGCAGGGCGTCAGGTGTTGGGTTACGGGTTGTGGGGGGTACAGGTTATGGGTTATGGGTTGTGGGTTGTGGGGTTCCCCGTAACCCGTAACCCGTAACCCATAACCCCCAACCTTCCTACTTCGCTATCCGCTGGTCCTCGCGGACGATCTTCCGGCAGCCGCCCTCGTGAGACTTCGACCAGTCCGCGAGCGGGGCGGGTTCGGCCAGCCGGTCGAGCTGTCCGAGCGCCTTGAGCCGGTCGTAGATGAGCTGCCACGCGCAGTCCATGTCCGACGCGACCTCGCACTTCCCGTCGCGCGCGCCTCCGCACGGGCCGCTGAGTTGGGCCTTCGAGCACCGGGTGATCGGGCAGACCGCGCCGTAGCTTCCGAGCACGCACTTCCCGCAGCCCGCGCACTTCTCGGTCCAGACGCCCTGCTCCTGCAGGATGCCGATGAACTTGGTGTCGAGCCCGGCGTAGACCGGCTTGTTCGGGAACCGCTCTGCGATGGCCTGGACCCCCGCGCCGCACGCGAGGGAGAGCACCGCGTCGGCATCGAGGATCTGCTGGAGCGCGTCCTCGATGAACTGGTTCTCGCACTGGCGCTCGATGGTCATCTCCGAGATCGTCTGGTCCGACCCGCCGTTCGCGGTCTTGTTGGCGATCCGCAGGGCGGAACTGATCATCCCGACCTCACGCTCGCCGCCCGCAAGGCAGACGGTGACGCACGTGCCGCATCCGAGCACGAGCACCTTCTCGTACCCGGCCAGCATGGTCTTCAGGTCCTGTATGTGTTTGCGATGAGCAACGATCATTGCGTACCTCCGAGGGTGTTGGGTTATGGGTTATGGGTTGCGGATTGATCTCGTAGGCGGCATGGTCCTCACGGATCACGTTGCCGGTGCGAGTGCTGCCTTTCCACTGGCTGAGAGACTGATGCAGGGATTCCAGCATCCGATTGCAGGACTCATACTCCGCATCCAAGTCCTGGAACTGTCGTCTGTCCAGATAACCCTTTTCACACGCCACATTCAGATGATGCTGCGTCTCCCGAACCTCACCCATGGCGCGATTCACGGCTTCTATGTAGATATTCGTATGCCTGCTACCCCATCCTTCGGCAACAATGGCAGGGGCGGAGTCCGATGATCTCCTTAGCTGCGAACCGAGCTCATATAGCTCGAACCTGGGAAAGCCCAGAGTCAACTCATGTACGATCAGGTGTAGCTTCCTAAGTTCCTGGTAGACGTTCAGATCGCGGAACGAGTTCAGCTTAGCCAAACCCATCGCCTCCATGGAGGGTTACGGGTTATCGGTTATCGGTTATCGGTTATGAGGAACCCGGACTCCCGAACCCCAATAACCCGGCACCCACAACCTGTAACCCAAAACCCATAACCTACAACCCTCAACCTCTGACGGGATTCGGCCCAAGGCCTTTGATCCGCTCGGTCATTGTCTCCACGATCTCTGCGAACGTGTTGCCCTGCGCGGAGGAGAGGTTGAACATCTCCAGCCGTTCGCGCTCGATGCCGGCCTCGGCGAGGACGTCCTTCGCAAGGCCGACCCGCTTCTTCGCGCGGAGGTTGCCCTCCTCGAAGTGACATCCGCCCTCAAGGCAGCCTGCGACTATCACGCCGTCGACTCCCTGCTCGAACGCCTTCATGATGTAGTCGACATCCACCTTCCCGGTGCACGGAAGCCGGAGGACACGGACGTTCGGCGGATACTGCAGGCGCGTCGAGCCGGCGAGGTCCGCCGCCGCGTATGCGCAGTAATGGCAGCACAGCGCAAGGATTTTCGGTTCGAAATCGGTCATAGTCTTCGTTTCCACGATGTGTAGGAGGGATTTTGCGATCCCTTAAGATCGCTAATCCCGACGTCGGAGTTAGCGGACACAAACCGTCCGCAAAACTCCTCCTACGTTAGATGCTTCGGAAGCAGAGCGTAGCGGCGCTACCGAAGCTTCTCACAGTGTGTCTAGCTCGTGATCACGTCGAGCAGCGCCTCGATGGCGGCCTCGACCTGCTTGTCCGTGAAGTGCTGGAGCTGGATCGCCTTGGCGGGACACGCCGCCGCGCAGCTTCCACATCCCATGCACTTCGCCGCCTGGATCTCGACGCGGTTCTTACCGTTTAGCGCGCTCACCTCGGGCGCGTCGTACGGACAGACCTTGACGCAGGTGAGGCACGATACGCACTTCCTGACGTCGACTCGGCTCACCTGGCCGCCGACGACCATCGTCTTCTTGCTCAGGATGGTCGCCGCACGACCCGCGGCCGCGCGTCCCTGCTGCATGTTCTCGACTGTCGTCTTCGGCGAGTGGGCGCTCCCGCAGAGGAAGATGCCCTCCGACGCGAAGTCGACCGGTCGCAGCTTCACGTGCGCCTCCAGGAAGAACCCGTCGGCGTTGACCGGGATCTTCGCAAGCTCCGAGACGTCGATGTTGTCCGTCGCGGGCGATGTGCCCGTCGAGAGCACGAGCAGATCGACCGGCAGGTCCATCCGGATGCCGAGGTCCGGCTCGGTGAAGCGCACCCGGAGCGCATCGTCGTTCGAGATCTCCGGCGGCTGCTCGGGATCATATCTCACGAAGAGCACGCCGAGCTGACGTGCCTTCTGGTAGAGCAGTTCGTTCGAGCCGTAGGTTCGCATGTCGCGGTAGAGAATGACGACCGATGCGTCCGGCGTCTGCTCCTTGATGCGGATCGCGTTCCTGACGGCGTCGATGCAGCACATCCGGCTGCAGAACGGCCGCTCCTCGTTCCGCGAGCCCACGCACTGGATCATCGCGACGGTCGGGCTGGGGGCCGTGGGTCGCGGGTCATGCGTCCGGTTCCCCATAACCGATAACCCGGAACTCAGAATCTTCTTCTCCAGTTCGCGCTGAGTGATCACTCTGGCGTCATGTCCGTAGAGGTACTCGGTCGGGACGTACTCCGTGCCGCCGATCGCGACTATGAGCGCGCCGTGCTCGACCTTCTTCACTCCCTCGGGTGTCGCAATCTCGCTCTCGAACTCGCCGACGTGTCCGGTGAGCGCATCGAGCTTCGACGAGAGATACGTCGAGATCAGCGGATGGTTCTCCACCACGCCGGTCAGCCGTTCGAGCAACTCCGTCTCGGCCGAGCCCTTCAGCCGGCCGCCGAGGGCATCGGTCTTCTCGACGAGGTGCACGCGGAAGCCCTGGTTCGCCAGCGAGACGGCGGATGTCATGCCGCTCGGGCCGCCTCCGAGGACGAGCGCCGCCTGCGTGACGGGCAGTTCCTCGCTCTGGAGCGAAGTCAGCCTCGACGCGCGGGCGGTTGCCATGCGCACCAGGTCGATCGACTTCTCGGTCGCTGCCTCGGGGTCGTCGGAGTGGACCCACGAGCATTGGTCGCGGATGTTTGCCATATCGACGAGGAACGGGTTGAGGCCGCACTCTCTTGCCGTGTCGCGGAAGAGCGCTTCGTGGGTGCGAGGCGTGCACGATGCCACGACCAGGCGGTTGAGCTTGTGCTCCTCGATCAGTTCCTTGATCCGGTCCTGCGTGTTGTCCGCGCAGGCGTACACGGCGTTCTCGGCGTAGGCCACGAACGGCATGCTCTTCGCCGCCTCGACGACCTTCTCGACATCGACAACGCTCGCGATGTTGATTCCGCAGTGGCAGATGAAGACGCCGATCCTCGGCGGGGCATCGGTGAAGTCGTGCTCGCGCGGGTAAGTCTTCTCGGTGATCATCGTGCCGCGAGCCGGCGCAAGGAGTTCCATCGCCATCGCCGCCGCCGCGCTCGCCTGGGTCACGGTCTCGGGGATGTCCTTCGGCTCCTGGAACGCTCCTGCGACGAAGACCCCGTCCTTCGACGTCGCCACCGTACCGTCGGTCCGGCAGAAGCCGCACTCATTCAGCTCGATGCCGACCGCCTGAGCGGTTCGGATCGCTTCCTCGCTCAGGCGGATGCCGGTCGAGAGCACGACCAGGTCGAACTCTTCGTCCACCGGCTGCCCGTCTTTGATGTAGGAGAGCCGCAGGGTCTTGCTTCCCGGCAGTTCGACGACGCGGGAGACCATGCTGCGCTCGAACCGGACGCCCTCAGCCTTCGCGCGCTCGAAGTAGCGGTCGAAATCCTTGCCGTACGCGCGGATGTCGGTGTAGAAGATCGTCGCGTCGAGTTCCGGCGAATGGCTCTTCGCCACGACCGACTCCTTGATCGCCGCCATGCAGCACACCGCCGAGCAGTAGGGCTTTTCGGACGATGCATCGCGCGAGCCGACGCACTGGATGAACGCCACACGCTTCGCCTCTTCGCCGTCGGACGGCCTGATCACGTGCCCGCCGAACGGACCGCTTGCGGAGAGGATGCGCTCGAACTGGACGTTCGTCACGACGTTCGGGTAGCGCCCGAAGCCGAACTCACCGCGCAGCCGGGCGTCGAACTCCTCGTAGCCGGGCGAGAGGATCACTGCGCCGACCTCGATCTCGCGGACGGTGTCCTTCATCTCGTGGTCGATTGCCTTGGGTTGGCATGCCTTCACGCACTCCATGCACTCGCAGCAGATCCCACAGGCGAGGCACCGCTCGGCCTCTCTGATGGCATCTTCTACCGAGTAGCCGCCACCGATGTCTGAGCCGGATCTGACATCCGGCCCCGACATCGGGGGAATCCGCTTGCTCTTCAGCCGCTTCTCCCGGGAATGAGCCCTCTCAAGCTCGCGGTGGTCATCGTCCGTCCAGATGCGGGAATCCGGCTCGCGTCCCTCGGCGAGGTCCTGGCCGTTGATGAACCGGTGGATCGACTCAGCGGCTCTGATTCCGGCCGCCACCGCCTCGCTCAGGGTCCCGGCGCCGGCGCAGACGTCGCCGCCCGCGAAGACTCCGGCCTTGTTGGTGGCGAGAGTGATCGGATCGACCTTCAGCAGGCCCCACTTGTTTAGCTCAAGGTCCGTGCCCTCGCAGAATCCCAGATCGGGCTGCTGACCTGTGGCCAGGATGGCTTCGTCAAACTCGAGTATGTGTTCGGAGCCTTCGACAGGAACCGGCCTCCTGCGGCCGGACGCATCGCGCTCGTCGGAAAGCTGCATCTTCAGGCACTCGATGCCGGTCAGGACGCCGTCTCTGCCCACGAACCGCTTCGGGTTTGTGAGGAAGACGAACTTCACACCCTCGGAGATCGCGTCCTCCACCTCCACCGGATCGGCGGGCATCTCGCGCTTAGTGCGGCGGTAGACGACGGTGACGTCCTTCGCGCCGAGCCGGAGGGCGGTGCGCGCGATGTCCATCGCCGCGTTGCCTGCTCCGATGACGGCGACCTTGCTGCCGATGGGGACGTTCTCACCGAGGTTCACCTGCTTGATGAACTCGATGCCGGGCCGGACGCCCTTCAGACTCTCGCCCTCGATGCCGAGCCCCGCGCTCTTCTGCGCGCCGACGGCGACGAAGACCGCCTTGTAGTCCTTCAGCAGGTCGTCGATAGTCAAGCCCGGTCCGACCGGCGTGTTGTACTTCACCTCGACGCCGAGATCGAGGATGCGGTTCACCTGGCTGTCGAGCACCTGGCGCGGCAGGCGGAAGTCCGGGATGCCGGCGCGCATCATGCCGCCGGACACCGGGAGCGCCTCCAGGATCGTGACGCCGTATCCCTTGCGGGCAAGGTAGTCCGCCGCGCCGAGTCCCGCCGGCCCGCATCCAATGATCGCGACACGTGCCTCCTCTCCATTTGATGGAGAGGGTTGGGGTGAGGGCGCCTGCTCCAGCGCGAACCTCTTGAGATTTCGGATTGAGATCGGGTCGCTGCCGTATCTTCCGTGCTGGCACTCGCTCTCGCACGGGCGATGGCAGACGTAGCCGCAGATGAGGGGCAGGGGATTGTCCTTCCTGATGATCTCCGCCGCCTCCGCGAACTTGCCCTGCGCGATGAGGGCGATGTACGCCTGAGCGTTCTGGCCCATCGGACACGCGGAGACGCAGGGCGGGCGCTTGCGCTTGTCGATGACGTACGCGTTCGGGACCGCCTGCGCGGTGACCTTGTGGATCGCCGCCGACTTGCTCAGGCCGCGGTTGAAATCGTCGGGCACGCGGACGGGGCAGACCTTCTCGCAGTCGCCGCACGCATTGCACTTCTTGAGGTCGACGTATCGGGCCTTCTGCCGGACCTTCACGCGGAAGTTGCCCGGCTCGCCTTCCATCGCCTCGATCTGCGACATGGTCAGCATCTCGATGTTCAGGTTGCGGGCGGCCTCGACGAGCTTCGGCGAAACGATACACGTAGCGCAGTCGCCGGTGGGGAAGGTCTTGTCGAGCTGTGCCATCTTGCCGCCGATAGTCGGCGACTTCTCGACGAGGTAGACCTTGAAGCCCGAATTGGCGAGATCGAGCGCCGACTGAATCCCGGCGATTCCGCCCCCGCATACCATGACTGCGCCGATTGTGGTCTTGTCGTTACCCATCCGTATACTCCAGAGGTGATGGGTTATGGGGAACCCCGAAACCTGCAACCCATAACCTACAACCTACAACCCAGGACCTTCCCCGGGTTCGTCATCAACTTACCGATGCCCAACTCCGCGTCGGACAGGCCGAGCGCGTGCCCGAGGAGCTGGGTGAAATAGAACACCGGCAGGCCGAAGCTCCGGCCGGTCGCCTTCTCGATATCCGCCTGCCGCAGGTCGAGGTTCGTCTGGCAGAGCGGGCAGGCCACCGCGATGCAGTCCGCGCCGCTCTCCTTCGCCATCCGCAGAATCTCGCCGCTCAGGCGCTTGACGGTATCCGTTCGTGTGATCGAAAAACTCGCGCCGCAGCACTCGGTCTTGTACGGCCACTCGATGGTCTCCGCGCCGGCGGCCTCCAGGAGGTTCTCCATCAACTGCGGGTCCTCCGGGTCGTCCGCGATGCTGAGTTCGCTCGGGCGGGTGAGCAGACAGCCGTAATAGCATGCGACCTTCATCCCGCCGAGACTGCGGGTGATAGCATCTCTGACTTCCCTGGGGCCGACGTCCTCGAGTAGCACCTGCAGGAGGTGGCGCACGCGGACATTGCCCTCGTACTCCTTGCCGATCATCTTGGCGACCTCGGTGCGCAGGGACGCATCCTCCCTGATCGCCAGGTTCGCCGACGCGAGCCGTCCGTAGCAGGCCGCGCAGCACACGACTACGTCTTGACCGGCCTCCTCGGCAACCGCTAGGTTCCGAGCGGGTAGGGCAGCGGCCAGGAGGTGATCGGTCGCATGAGCCGGCGACGATCCGCAGCACGTCCAGCCGGGGATCTCCTCCAGACGGATGCCGAGCGCCTTCGCCACCGCCGAGGCGGACTGCCGGAAGTCCGATGCAGTCGATTCCAGTGAGCATCCCGGGAAGAAGGAGTATTTCATCGCTGTGCCCTCCTCGCCTGCCGGACTCTATCGAATATGGCGGCCACCGCGCTGCGTCCCTCGGTCGATGGCGGGAACAGCCGCATCTTGCTCTTGAGGAGCATCGCCGGGAACTTGGCCAAGTCGCTGAAGAAGTCCTTCGCCTTGAGCTTGTAGACGGCCATCAGGCCGAATTCGTACGACCGGCCATACTTCTTCACGGAGCCGAGCATCGTCTCGTTGAAGATGCGCACGCGCTCCAAATCGCCCGGCGCGGACTCCGCCATCGAGCGCAGGACATCCACCAGGGCGGGGGTATCGACCTTCATCGGGCAGCGCGACACGCAGGTGTTGCACGATATGCACGCCCAGATCGCCTTGCTCGCCAGCATCTCCTTCCTCATCCCCAGTGCCGCCATGCGGTTGAGCTGATGGGGGAGGATGTCCGTCTCCTGGCGCATCGTGCAGCCGGACGAACATCGCCCGCACTGGAGGCAGAGCAGCAGGTTCAGCTTCCCCTCGGGATCGAGTTCCCGTATCAGGCTCTGATCGATCTTCTCGATTGTGGCCGGTTTACTCATTTGCTTCCTCACAACAAGGATCCCCTGGCGACGGAAGTCGTCGCGGGATCTGCGCGTCAGACCGCCGCATCGGCGTTCGCATCGTCGTCCGCCGGGACCGCGACCTTCACCTTCGACGCGGGCACGACCTTGCGATAGACCTGTGCCGGCTCGCGGAGTTCGCCGTCAACGGTCAGCAGCCGGGAGATCGGGATGCCGAAAAGCTCCTCGTTTTCCTCGAGATACGGCTCGATCAGCTTCCAGTCGGCGTCCGACAGCTCGCGGTACTCGCCGCCGTTGAGCTGCTCGTTGTCGAGCAACCGATGCGGGTCGCGGACGTAGATCGCCCCACCGGAAGCCAGCGAGAACAGGTTCGAGCCGGAGTACGGCGTTTCCAGATCGGCGATGTTGCCGTCGTCATCGAACTTGATGCCGTTCAGGATCACGAACCCTCCGCCGTTGAGCGGATCGCCCGCCATGAACGACTCCGCCAGGAAGTCGAGGCACGTGCCGTTGATCACGGCCTTCGGTCTTCCGACGCCGTTGATCAGCGGGCGACCGGCGGCGTTGCCCTTGACGAAGACCTTGCCGCCCTTCGCGCCGTACATGAACGTCTGACCGACGTCGCCGTGGATCACGAGCCGGCCCTGCTTGATGATCTGGCCGACCTGGTCCTGAGCGTTGCCGTGGACAATTACCGTGGCTCCGTCGAGTCCCGAGCCGAGGTAGTCGCCGGTGCTCCCGTAAGCGTCGATGACGACATCGTGCGTCTCAGGACCGAATCCGCAGCCGAGGAACCTCTGCCCGATGTAGCTGTGGCAGATGAACCGCTTCCATCCCAGGTCTCTGGCATTCACCACCAGACGGGCATCGCAGTCATCCCCCTCAGGCGGGAAGTCGTGCGCGTTGACGACGAGCACTTCCTCCGGGCCGGCGGGGGCGCGGAGCGCATCCCTGGTCTCCCAATCGATGCGCGCATACTTCGACGACGCCTCTCCGGCGATCGACGGTACCGAATCGAAAACGGCTCTCAGGCACTGGTTCAGCAACTGGAGGACCGTGCTGCGCTTCGTTGGCCCGGTCGGGTACCGTCGGTCGATCAGCAGCGTCAGGCCGTTGATCGCCGCCGTGCGCTCGGAGTCGCTCAGCGGACCGGCGGCCAGTTCGGAGCACATACTTGTCAATCCAGCCAAGCCCGACTCCAGCGCCGCCGACTTTCCGGCCTCGAACAGAGCGAACCCGGTCTCATCCGCCAGCAGCTCGGCAGTCGAGTGCTGCAGTCTGCAGTCCGCAGTCTGCAGCTTATACTCCGGCCTCTCGCCCTTGCGAACCGTCTTCTCACGACCGAACTTGTCCATGCAGGTGAGGTGGTAAGTCCCATCACCGTTCGGTTTCACGTTGAAGATGAACGCGCCGCCGTCGGTGTAGCTTCCCCCCCTGGCATTCCAATACTCGTCGGCGACGGTGCAGAACCGGGGATCTTCCTTCGCCAGGCTTGCGAGCGTGGCGTCGATAGCCTGCTTCTCGGAACAGACCAGGCCGATCTGCACCTCGCCGTCCTGGATCGCGAATACCTGTGGCCGGAGCATCGCCGTATCGGTGATGCCGAGAAGCTGGAACGAGTCGTTCGCCGCATCGTTCCGGGCGATGATGAAGAACCACGGTCCGTCCGGCGATCCGTGGATGTGGCTGGTCTGAATCCTGCGGTAGACCGCCTGCTTCTCAGGCGGGAGCATATCGAAGTCGCGTTCCATAGTCGGCGCGAGGCCTTCGATGATGTACTCCAGTGGATACTTGTACACGCGGTTCCAGAGGTCGAACACCAGGATCGAGACCTCGGTATCCGTCAGGAAGAGCGGCCGGATGTTCCTTTGCGCCAGGTACTCGGTGACCGAGTAGTAGTTCGCAAAGTCGCCGTTGTGGACGAGCGCCTCGTTCAGTCCGCAGAACGGATGCGCGCCGCCCGGATGCCAGACTCGGCCGCGCGTCGGGTATCGCTGGTGGGCAATCCAGACGTGCGCGCCGAAGTCTTCGAGCTTGTAGTAGGTGACGATCTGCTCGGCGTACCCGACGATCTTCAGGATCAGCATGTTCCGTCCCTGCGAGAGGACGAACGCCTGCTTGTCTCCGAGCGATGCGTAATACTTCGAGTTGAGCCGGAACGAGTTCTGGTTGACGAACTCATCCTCGATGTCGCGAGCCGGCAGTCCGGCCAGACCGCGCTCGTCGGCAAACCGCTTCAGCACGTCGGGCTTCACCCGGACGAAGTACTGCATGACGTCCGGCGGCTGGACCTCCATGCCATCGATGTCGCGGTAGTCGTCGATCCGCGGGACCATCTGCGCATGGTCGATGTCGAACATCGGGTTGATGAACTCGGCCTCGACCGCGTTCCGGCAGGCGGGATCGAGCAGGGCGATCTGCAGGATGTAGTCGTCCCGCAGGACTTCCTTCGATACGCCCAGCCGCTGCGCATCGAGCCCGACGGCCGCGATGCCGCCGCCTTTGCCGTTGCCACGGTTGTGCATCTGCACCGACGGCTCGTAGATGTGCCGACCGCTCACCGGGATGCTGCACGCGAACCCGGTGACGCCGCATCCGCCTTCCTCCTCGGTATGGGGCGGGCGCTCGCACTTCCAGCCTTCCATCATCCAGCGTCGGCTATCCAGGATTCTCTTAGCGAAATCGTTCATGGCATTCTAAGACGAGTGACGGATGACGAGTGATGAAGTGAATCGGCTGTCTCCGAGTGAATGGTTCTCGCTGGTCACTCATCACTCTGCACTCATCAGTTCTCCCGTTCGTAATCCATATGTTCGAGGAGATCGGTCCTGCCTCGAAGCTCCTTGATATCCTTCATGCCGAAACGGCTCAGTATGTCCACAAGCTGAATGCGCCACGCATGGAGCAGGTTGATCAGACGCTGTGTGGCCCACTCGACGGTCATCTTGGCGACCATCTCCGGGTTCGTCGATGCGATCCCGCGTGCGCAGCCCTTGCCGCTCTCGCACCGGGCGCACCGGATGCATCCCAGCGCCACCATCTCCGACGTGCCGATCACGACTCCGTCCGCCCCCAGGGCGATCGCCTTTGCCACGTCCCACGCGGTCCGCACTCCGCCGCTCACGATGAAGGTCACCTCATCGCGGATGCCTTCCTCTTCGAGGAACGTGTGCACCTTCGATATCGCGTATTCGATCGGCATGGCGATGTTCTTTTTGGCGATCTCCGGGGCTGCGCCGGTGCCGCCGTAACTTCCATCGAGATGGATTATGTTCGCTCCGGCGTGATACGATCCGACCGCGACCATGTCGACATCGACCGGCGTCGAGACCTTGCAGGAGATCAACGCCCTCGGGTTGATGTGCTTGATCCAGTCGACGTGCTTCTTGTGGTCCTCGACCGAGTAGACGCTGTGGAAGGGGAACGGCGAGAAGAGCGGCGTTCCCGGCACTGCTTCCCTCATCGCGGCGACGGCGGGCGTGTTCTTGTCGCCGAGGAGGTGCCCGCCGAGGCCCGGCTTCGCGCCCTGGGCGTACTTAAACTCGACGATCGGCGCCATCTGGATCGTCTCCTCGCGGATGCCGAAGCATCCCGTCGCAACCTGAGTGATCATGTGCTCGCTGTACGGGAAGAGGCGCTCCGGATAGCCGCCTTCGCCCGTGCAGCTAAACGTGTTCCAGGCCATCGCCGCCCGAGCCTTCGCCAGCATCGTGTGCGGGCTGACCGAGCCGAACGACATGCCGCCACCGTAGACGGGGATGTCGATCGTGATCTCCGGCCGGCCGTCCTTTCGGCGGTTGAGCGGGATGGCTGTGTTGATCTCGGACGGGTCGGTGCGAGGACCATCTTCCGGGAATCTGAACCGGATGCGATCGAACCCGCCGCCGGAGTTGCCGAACTCGCACTCCAACTCGCCGTCCGGGACCTCGCCGGTCTCCGCCATATGCCAGGTCGTCAGGATCAGGTCGGCGGTCCAGCGATAGTCGCCGAGCGACTTGTAGATCGGCGTCGTCTCGATGCTGAGCGCCTTCTGCGGGCAGTGATCCACGCAGTACGTGCCGTTCTCCTTGCACTTCGCGGCCATGCAGAGATGATCACGGCCAAACAGGAAGTCGGCGTATCCCTCCGGCTTCACATGGACGCCGCGCGGGCAGACCTCGATGCACTTGCCGCACTTGACGCACGCCTCGCTCCGGCGCACGCGATACTTGCTCAGGTTGTTGCGGAACCTGTCGGGCGCCGGACGCACCTCGCGCTTCGGAGGATATTCGACCCCGAGCTCCGCGATCTCACCGGTTCGTATTCTGCCTGGATCTATGGTTGAAGCCATATCAAGAACCTCTGTGTGGGGTATGGGAGCCCGGAAACCCCCACACTCCCATACTATGCTTTCCGCTTTCCGAATACCGGGCCGAAGCAGTCTCGCTCCAGATCCTCGAAGAACATTGCTCGGCCGACCTCGCCTCGGAGCCGCCTGACCTCGCGGATGCCCATCGCGCCCATCATCTCGAGGAGCTGGCTGTGCCATGCGCCAATCAGGTTCACGATCCGCTGGACTGCGTAGTCGTGATCGATGTCCGCCATGCCGACGGGACACGCGATGCCCTCTAGGCAGTTCTTGCACAGTCGGCACTCCAATGCGAGCATCAGCGGCACATCGATCGCCACGCAATCCGCGCCGCAGATGACAGTCTTCGCCACATGCTCGGCGAGCGAAATCCCCCCGCTTGCCACTAGGGTGACCGCATCCCGGTTGCCGCGCTCGACGAACGCCTGATGGAGCGCGCGGACCGCCTTCGTGATGTGCGTCCCGTCGGTCGCGTTCCCGTGCCAGTCGGCGCAGGCATGGATCGCGTCGACTCCCTGCTCCGTGAGCTCGAGCGCGCGCGCGATCGACTCCGGGCCGAGCGGGAGGCGCACCATCGCTACCAGGTCGGGGTTCGCCGACTTCGCCTGCCGGACGAGCTTCACAACGTCCGGCGAGTCAGGCCACTCCCTGAGGTTCGACCGGTCGTCGGTAAGCGCGACCGTCCCGAGCGCCTTCGCGGCGTCATGGATGGCGGCGGTTACCTTGGTGGACGGCTTGTGCCAGGGCATGGCATCGAAAAGGATTGGGACCGGGATATCCACCTGCGGCGGGTACGGTTCCGCCAGGGAGCCGTCGGGATTGAGCGGCAGGGAGAGCAGCTTGCGGCCGATCTCGACCTGCGTGCTGATGTATTCTCTGCCGTGGATGCCGTCGCGCGTCGGGCGGACGATCTCCGACATGTCGGTCAGGATCGCGTCGAAGCCGGGGCCCATGAACGGACCGGAATAACCTGCGCCGGAAACCGGGATCTTGCCGGTCTCGGCCTGGAACCATGTGCTCGATATGATATCCGGCGTCCACACCTCGTCGCCGAGCGCCTCGAACTCGGGGTTGACCTCCTGAGTGAGCAGCCCCTTCGTGCACGACTGCACGCAGCAGAGGCATCCCTTGCACTCGTAGAGGTAGTCGACGTAGTCGGTCGCGCCCTGGAGCCTGTCGCGCTCCGAGTCGTAGACGCTGTACGCGCACTCCCGCTTGACGCAGTTGTGACAAGCCGAGCAGTCCTCGCGCCAATCGACTATCCCGTATTTGCCGATCACCTTATGCTTCGGCGGAGTCGGCTCCGTATGGACATGGTATTTCGCCGGCATGCTACTTCAGCCCCTTCAGCACTTCCACCGCGAGCGCGACGTCCTCGCACATGACGTGGATGCCGCGGACGCCCTCGACACCCTTCACAAACGCCGCCGTCTTCGCTGCCGATTCCGCCCCGACCGCCGAGGCGTCCGGGATATCCAGACTGCGGAACTTGTCGGCCAGCGACTTCGCTTCGTCCGCCGATCTCAGCGGCATGATCGTCGCGATGATGCAGGTCCGCTCGTGGATGCCTCTATCTCTGACCAGCGCCATCCACTCCTCGAAGCGGGCGGTGTTGAACACGGGTTGGGTGATGACGAAGTCGGCGCCCGAGGCGACCGCCCGGTCGAGCGCGATCACCTGAAGTTCCATCGGATCGGAGAACGGGTTGGTCAGCGCACCGAGCAGGAGATCGATCGGCGCGTCTATCGGCTCGCCGTCGGAGAGCTTCCCGCCCTTGCGGATCGAATCGGCGATCTGCAGGAGCTGGATCGGATCGATATCGAAGACGCCCTTCGCATCCCCGGTTGACGTCAGCGTCTGATGCCATCCCGCGAGGCAAAGGATGTTCTTCACGCCCAGAGACGCTGCTCCGAGGATCGTCGATTGGAGTGCAATGCGGTTGAGGTCGCGAGTGAGGAGATGGAGGATCGGCTCAACGCCGGAATCGAGGACATGCTTGCAGGCTGCGAGACTGTTCATCCGCGGGCCGTCCTCGCTCTCCGGGACGTTGATCGCCTGCACCAGGTCCTTTAGTCGGGATGCGCACTCCCGGAGGGACGCCGGGTCGGCGCCTCTCGGCGGATAGCACTCGCCCGTGAGTACGAACTGGCCGCCCTGTATGGCCTTCGCCAGGCTGCTGCCGTCTGTCATGCCGTCACCTCATCTGCGAACCGTGTGATCTCTGCTACTGCTGAGTCAAAACTCTGGGGATCGGTGTTGTCCGGCTGGAATATCCGGACGGAGAGGGGATCGATTCCGGCTTCCGCGAGCAGTTCGCGAGCCGCGTCTATGCGCCGCACGGCGCGGAGGTTCCCTTCGAGAAGCTTGCACTCTCCCTCGGGGCACGCGAGCAGGCATACCTTCGACGTGCCGCTCTCGAATGCCTTGAGGATGTACCGAGGGTCGGTCCGTCCGCTGCAGGGAACGGGCTCCAGCGCAATGTCAGGTCGCTGGCCGAGCTTGGCGAGCGATACCGGCATCCGTCCGTTTACGGAGTTGCGGCAGTAGTAGATGCGGATTGCTACTCGATCCGACATATCTGTTGCTTTCCCCTCTACCGAGTTTGCGTCTGCGGGGCCATCGGCGGTCATGGGTCTGTTGGGTCAGCGCATGCCGTGCCTTCAAAAGCACAAAATCCACCCGTAATCCACCTACCCTGGTGGTATACGGGTGGACCTCCATTCGTCCTGCCTGAGGGATACGTCAGTGAACCGCCCAAGCCAAACCCCATATGCGACCGCCTGCGGCCGCACTGCAGAGATAGTATACGACAACGAAAAACGCGTGTCAAGACCAGGGCTATCGAGCGAAGACCAGATCAAGGTTGACCTTTCGGCAGTCGTCTGCACAGCCGCAGACATGCCGGGCGGGCAGGGATTGCCAGGTACTCGTCCGTCCGGTTCATTTCACCTTGCGCAAGTGGTAGCCCAGGTCATCATTCGTGGTGATGTTGATGGTCCCGTAGCTGTAGCTGACCGAGGTGTGCAGGTCCGTTCGCTTCGGATGCGGGCGGACCTGGCTGCCCCATTCGTCCAGTGCCTCCATGTAGTCACAGAGGTGAATGATCGTTTGCCCTTTGCTCGTGTCGACGGTCCAGCGTCCGGTGTTGGTCCATGCCTTGCTTCCGGTTGGCGTGAAGGTCTGCTCGAACGTCCCATCGGCTTTGATCACAAGCCGTTCAACTCCCAGGACCGTTCCGGAGTGCGGCTCGTAGGTGATCTCGTATGTTCCGGGTATCGCGTTCTTAGGAACGCTCTGAACTCCGCATCCCGCAAGCAGCACAGACACCAGCATCAGTGCTACCGACGGGCCGATCCGCAGGTTTCTGCGCACGATCGTTTCTCCACGAACCAGCTATGCTCTCGCAATCACGATCCGTTCCCCAGCCGAGAGTGCGACCGGTGTGTCGAAGATCACCGACCGACCCTCGACGCGCGCCTCGGTCTTCCCCGATGGGGTCGTGATCGCCAGATCGCCATCGGGCAGGTCGGAGAGGTCGAGTTGCTTCACTGTCTGCTCGCCGTAGAGCACCTCGAAGCGGAATGTCCCGTCGGCGAGATTCTGGGAGTATGTGCCCCAGCCGGTGCCGGTGGACCAGAAAGTCCGGTAGTCCTCAGGATTGAGCTTCGGCGAGAAGCCGAGTCGTCCATTTGGCAGATCGAACGTGAAGCCGTCGAGCGCGAGCTTGACCGACCACGATGCCATCGCGCGGACGTAGTGGTGTCCGCACTCGACTTCGTTCCAGGGATTCCGGTTGTCGCCCCGATACCGCTCGGTCACGCCCTTGACGATGGTCAGGCCCTCTTCGATGAGCCCCTCGTAGATAAGGTGAGCGGCGACGTGGTACTCGATGCCGGTCCAGACCTCGTCCGAGTAGACGAACGGCAGGGTGGGGCGGTTTCCATGCGGCCAGGAGCAGAGAAGCAGGCCCGGCTCGTCGTTCAACGCATAGACTCGCTGGACGTTGCTGAAGTCGCCGATTCGAGGCAGGAAGTTGTAGTTGAAGATCGATCCCATGGCGGCACGGACGCGCTCCGGGTCGAGGATGTACCCGATTCCGGCGACATGCGACGCCCACTGGCCCAGGAGTTGGTCGGAGAGGCATCCCTCGCCGTACTGGTACTTCGGCATCACGTCGCTGCTCCCGAGCGCCGGAGCCTTCCCGCCGGGCGACTTCTTGCACTCGCACTCCGGCCCGCATGCTTCAGCCGGGCTCTTTAGGAAGTCGGGAACGACCACTCCGTCGATGACCTCGACCTTCTGGACGTAGTACTCGCCGTTCCACAGGTCGCCCTCGACTTTGTACCGTCCGCTCTCGTAGACGCCGAGGTATTCGTCGGCCTTTTCCGTCTCGCCGAGGTAGCGGGCGATCTCCTCGCATGCCCTGAGCGCGCCGAGGTACATCGCGGTACACATGGTATTCGGGCCGTAGAACTCGATATCGTAGGTGTTGTGCTGCTCGCCCTCCATGACGCCGTCTTTGTCCGGGTCCCAGGGCGAATCGATGCTCCGACCGCCTTCGTGGGCCGGCGGGGTCATCTTGTCGAAGGTCATTGTCCATGCATATTCGAGTACCAGCTTGACCTTCGGCCAGATCTCCTTGAGGAAGGCGTCGTCGCCGGAGAGCTTCCAGTCGCGGTAGACCTGGATGATCGTGCCCATCTGACCGTCGGCGCACGGCTTGAAGTCCCAGAGGCCGGAGCCGGGAGGAAGCTGTGACCGAAACGCCATGTTGCCGGTCGGGCGTGTGTTGTGCAGGAACTCCGTCCGGCGCATGGTGCGCTCGAGCTCGGGGAACAGGAATGCGACGGCCTGCTCGTAGTTCCAGACGTGCGTGCAGCTTCCGTGGCAGCAACCGCCGTTGTCGTGGCAGCCTTCCCAGCCGAAGAAGTTGCCGTCCGCGAGCAGGAAGCAGGTCGGAGAGCGCATGATGCTCGCCTGGCTCGTGATCGCCTCCAGGACGTAGCCGGGCATCGTGTTCGAGAAGACCGCGTCGCGCCAGCGGTCGGTGTCCACGCGCAGGCGGTCGAGGTTCTTCGTTACATACGATGCGACATCCCATGCGCTCTCGAAGTGGGAGACATAGGTGTCGAGCGGCTTTGGGTCGGTCATACCGGCGGGTGGCCACGGGTTTGCCATCTTTGGGTAGTGCCAGGTGATGAACACGGGGATCGTGATGCATCCGCCGGCCGGGATGGTCGCGCGCATGGCCATGGACGCGATGTCCGGTCCGCCGGGCGAGGGCTCGGTGTCCATGACCGACTTCAACCGGCCGTCGGAGGAGAAGTCGTCCCAGAAGATGTGGCATTTGTCCCACCATCCGCCGCGATACCAGCGAGTCTGGACGTCGAGATCGTCCCACGTGGTGGTGAGCGCCAGCGTACCGGTCATCGGGTTCGCCGGATCGGCGTCGGGATGCGAGAAGAAGATGCCCTTCAGCTTGCCGACCGCCTGATACGCGTTGACCGAACGGTCGCCTGTTGCGTTCTGCATCGAGGCCGCCAGCGATATCTGCACCGGCTTGTCAGTGGGGTTGGCGAACGACCATTCGTAGATGCCGACCGGGAGTGCGCTGTCCTTGACGTTCAGCGGGATGAACGGATTCCATGCGGTCAGCTTGGCGGTCACCGGCATCTCGGGGTCGGTAAGCTCGACCGTGGCGACGGGGTATTCGCCCTTGAACGATGCCGTCTCGAAGCGCGCGACTCCCTGAAGCTGGTTCTGTGGCTCGCCGAACCCGCTACGGTAGGGTGGGGGCACCTTGCCTTCGAGAATCTTCGCAACCGGCTCGCCGCCCTCCGCCTTCGCCCAGAGCGCGAAGAACGTAAACGGGATGACATTACCCTTCGCTGGCCTGTTGAAGATCTCGAAGTCGCGGAGGTTTCCCCGTCCTCCAAGGCTGATCGTCCCGGTGCCGATCCCTCCGATGGGGAAGGCGATCTCGGTGAGCTGTTGCCCGGTGAACGTCCGCTGCGGACCGACGGCGGTCAACTCCTTGTGGGTATACGGGATGTTCGCACTCCTGGTCATCCTACTCGCACTCCTACTCGTAATCGTAATCGACAAACCTTCGAGCGGCAACCATCCTGACGACTGAAGTCACGGCTACAAAGGCGGGAAGTCTCTCTGTGGACACCGGAGACCTGAGTCAACTCAGGATTGCCGTAGTCTCAGCCGCCTGGGACATGTCGATG
>Ga0208826_1000101_pt1 | contig 95173 bp, 101 predicted proteins | sample AD_UKC115_MetaG_FD_184451 | JGI IMG/M metagenome (GOLD analysis project Ga0208826, IMG submission 184451) | Active sludge microbial communities of municipal wastewater-treating anaerobic digesters from Hong Kong - AD_UKC115_MetaG (SPAdes)... | ecosystem: Engineered > Bioreactor > Anaerobic >... | reverse complement strand
TCTGCATTAGTAGAAAAACTCTCGCTTACTAAGGAGCAGATTAATGAGCTTTTGGAGTATTTCATTGTATCCCTGCCCGCTTATTTCAAGGCTAAGCTGACAAATTTACAGTGGGAAAGTTGAGTTATTAAACTCGGTATAATTTGCTATTTGGTCTATTTCAGATATAATTTGATCTACTTCTTCCTGAATCATTCTTTTATCATATGCAGTCAGCGTATCATTTGCTCCTTGGACAGAAAGTTCTCTGCCCCTTTGGAGTAATGAATGCACTTCATTTAGTGCACCATCTGCTACTTATATAAGAGATATTCCATCCTGAATATTGGTGCTGCCTCGATTTAGGCCTCGAATTTGTCCTCTCATCTTTTCAGATATAGACAATCCTGCAGCATCGTCAGCAGCAGAATTGATTCTCAAACCTGACGATAATTTGCTTAAGGATTTCTGTTTGTTCATATTATTAATACCATTTAAGCGACATGCATTAATAGAGCTAATATTATTACTTATCCTCATTTATCCATCTCCCATCCGTAGAATGATGAATAATTATACTACCAGCATTAAGAATATCGGCCAAAAAAAGGTAAATATTAACACCTAAACCTAAATTCCCGTTGAAAATATCACATACAGACTGAAATGCTCTATTCAAGGATGTTTTACAATTTACATAATTTTTGTAGGGGTTTCAGATGACAAGTAGATGCAAGCAGCACCGGAACTTCGAAATATTCTCTATACACTCATTGACATTCCTGTATTTATTTAAAATATCATTTTGCAAATTATTTATGACTTGCCTTTGAATTTAACTTTTGGTTAGAGACAGTCTCTTTTTTATTCGCAATTTTATCATATTTTACAGTTCGGGTGGAACTGGCTTGTTAGAAATATTTAAATTCTTTGAATTCTTTAAATATCTGATTAGAACTTACTTTCGGCCAACTTCAATTACTTGAATTTTGATATCATGCCGTTCTACTTTTTCAGATATGTTATCAACTTTTTGTTCAATAGTATCAAGCATTCTTTCGTGCTGTTTATAGCCATCAAATAAAGCTTCTAGTTTCTTTCCACGGTCATTCTCAATTCGCAGCACATCTTTCTTCAGATCATCCAACTTTTCAGTTGTTTCCTTCCGGAACACGGCAAACTCACTGTACATCCTCTCAAGTAACTCGAAAGATTTATCTTCCATCTTATTTACCTCCTGTACCTTGTGGCTAGATTATATCATAAGTCAAAAATTTGTTGAAGGCTTAAATTTCATTTTTTAAATATATAATTTGGAATAAAAATGACAAGCAAGATACTAATAAAGTAAAAATAACAGAATTAGAGGCATAACTCAAGGAAGCAAAGAAAAATTGCAGATCATGAGGTAACAATTGATATATTAAAGTTAGACCCCAAATAGCACCCATTTTGATCTTACGCAAACCAAACCCAAGATATAACAAAAGCCTAGAACGTTTACTATTCTAAGCTTTCAAGTGGCCTGCCTGAGACGACTCGAACGTCCGGCCAACGGATTAGAAGTGCCAAATTTTGCTTTTTGCAACCTTTGGTATATGCTTGTAAGTACTTATATCAAGCCATTTGTTATTTTTATCCTTTTGTATTTTAGGGTGTTTTTTGGCTACTATTTTTATCAGTAGTAGTCAAATAGTAGTCAATTTCTTGATCCGCTGTGAGCTGTTTTAACCATACCACTAAACATCTATCACTCTATTAATTCATCAGATAGGCACTAAAAAAGCACCCTGGTAAAGAGTGCTTTTAGAATTTATGCTTCTGCGTAGAAATACCCTTCTAGTACCTTTTGAGCTATAATAGTTTCACCGATATCCTGCAGCTCCTGTGCTATTTCCTCTGCCGTTGGCATTGGATGATCCAGAAGCACCACATCAGTAAAATACCTTTTGTTAAGGATCTCGTGTATTTTGCGATCGTTGTCTTTATTGACTAACCATTCCACAGGTATGTACCGATCCATATCACTTCACCCCTATCAATCCAATTATAGCACACTTGTTTCAATACGCAAACTTGTAATAATCATCTAAGATTGCCATATCTACAGCCTTTCCCCTTCTAACATTATATTTCTTTGACCGACTCTCAGCCTCATGCTCTGTAAGCATCCTCTGACCCCATTCTGATTTCCTTATTTGGCGTAGTGCTTTGTTGTGTATTTGCCGTATGTTTTCGCTGCTGCATGAGTATATATCAGCTATATGTGCAAATGTGTATTCATAACCATTCCACCCATAGAACATTTTTATTACTTCCTGCTGCCGCTATGTCAGATGACCACTCATGTCTTGCTCCAGCTCAAACCGTAACTCTTTATTATGTATATAGTTCCAGAATCTCTTTTCCGCTTCTGGATCTGGTATCATATCCTCATAGGTTATATCACTGTCAGGCTCTACAGGTGTATTGGTGCTTATCGTGGTTACTTTTGGCGTGTAATCACCAATGTGCCGTTTGATTCTGTTCTTAATATAATGGGATGCCCATGTTGTAAACAATGCACCCTTATCCGGTTTAAAGCTTTTAGCTGCTCCAAGTAAAGCAATCCATGACTCTTGAATTAGATCTTCGTAGGTTATTACGTCGCCACAGGCACTTATCACTGTTCCCCCTGATCTATTAGCAAAGTAATGCAGTAACTTTATATTTGCTTCTGTCAGGTCATTAATTGCTTTAATCTTGTCAGTGTCCGTTGTTGCCGTCTGATAAGCCAATACTATTTCTTCATTACTCATTTAACCCCTCCTGATTTACAGCCCATAAAAACTAGGGCAGGAGTTCCTCGAATACTACCCAGCATAATCAACGTATTCTGATTTGCCGTCTATTACCAGAGCTCAAATTTGAGCTCAGCTTCATTCCTTCAACTGAATCATGATTGATTCTAGCATATCAAAACCGCTACCAACATCTACCTTCACTTTATCCGTAAACATTCCTAGATGCTTTCCGAGCAGTTCCAAAGCCCTTATCTTGTCGCAGGTGTTTACTTCTATCCCGTTTTTGCCTTGCTTAATTCCTGCGATAGCTTTTTTCTTTTCATCAGGTATTTCGTCTGTTGGTTCTATCTCAACAACATTATAGAACTCCTCTTTTTGAATAACGCTACCTTCATCATCAAGCACAGGTTGCGTGATTGACTTTTTAACAACTTTAGCGAAGTCTGCACCATTAGCATTTGCTATTGCATACAGCTCTCGCAGGACAAAATCCTGCGTTATCTCTGTTCTTTCTTCTCGGTCTTTCATGCGTTTTTGGATTTGTGCTTGAACTCTACTATTCTCCACCAATTTATGGCCCATACGGTCAGCATAGTTTTTTGAATATCCTGCCCTAATTGCTGCCTGAGTGGCGTTTAAATCTATCAGGTACTCATCTACAAATATTCTTTGTTTCAATGTAAGTTGTGCCATCTAAATCACCTTTCTTTGTTTTAGCCCTATACACTAGTTAGCCAGTGTATAGGGCATTGTGTTTACTCTTTTAGCTCATGAGCTTCCAGCCATCTGTTTAAATCATAGCCGTATTTAAACTCAGTAGCTGCTGGGGCAACAACCCCAATAGCGGCTCTTAATTCAGCTATAATTGTCCATTTTGGCTTATTGGACATGTCAATAGAATACTGGGCACATAATGCCGTTGTTTCTGCCTTTGTGGCTCTATCTAACGCATCCGGCTGCTCATCTGTTGACCTATCAACATGATACCCATACCATGCTTCTAGCTGGTTCATATGTACGCCATCTCGAGCCCATCCAACTCCATTGATAAAAGGAATTGTAAGTTGATCCTCATTGCTATATCCGTCTGTTAAAGTGCTCCATACTTTAGCCATGGTTAATCCACCTTTCTTTGTTTTAAGTCCTATATATTCGCTAGCTAGTGTAAAGGGCTTTGTGCTTGCCAGTATATTATGGCTGCTTTCTGTTGAGTAGTTTGTCTGAATCGCAAGAATTCACAATGTGAATTGAAGGCATAAGAGATCCACCATTATCAAGAATATATTTTGCAGCTTGATTCTTAATTGAAGCTGCCGCACTAATCTGAATAATCTTAAAAAAGCTCTGCCTTGCGTCATTAATGGCCTTCACCCTTGCAACATAAGCTGCTAATGAATCAAGATATCTGTTATAGTCCGCTTTTAAAGTTGCCTCAAGGGCTTCAAGTTCAGTTATAGCTGCTGCATCCCAAGTTTTAATTGCATCATTTACATTTGAAACCGGAACCCATTCAGTTCCATTCCATCTATTTAGAATTTGTGCCATTTCGAATCCTCCTTCTTACTCGCCGTCAATAACAATTACCAATTGATTTGGTAGCCAATCAGTTTTTGCAGCAGCCTCAGCTTGAGTCATTACAGGAATTACCCCAGTTACGTTTGCATTTGAATAGTCGTGATTTCCTAAACCATACATAGTTTCCATTGGAGCATTGTATCTAAATGTTTCATTCTCAAAAAATGACAGTGTTGTATGATCTATTTCGTCACTAATTTTCATGTTTTTGCTATGTAAATACTCTGTAGAATCAACACCATTGATTTTGAGGCAGGTTACATTGTTTGCAACGTATAAATTATCATACACGTACAAAGTACCCGCCATAAAGTCTATACGTTCCATTTTTGCAGGTGTTCCACCAACTATACCGGATTTGCCTATTATTAAAGTATTGCCATTTGTTGTATAAGCTGTTTTCAATACTATATATTGATCAGGCCCAAGATTAAAGTTAAGGCTTCCCGTGCCAGATCCATTGTGCATAGTTACGTTTGCAGCCGTTATATTTCCACCAAATGTTCCAGAGCCTTCGATGTCAATATTTTTAGCCTTTATTCTTCCGTCAGTATCAACGAAAAAATTCCTTTCAAGACCACTTCCAGAATCTGAGTATATGCTTATCCCCTCTGTGGCATTCGCAAGAACATGAGCTTTTCCGTCAGAACGTTCAACCTTCAATCCGTAACCAGGTCCAAAGCTGGCACCATTATACACTTGATCTTTTACAAGTCTTTGTGCCATCTGTTTAGATATTGTACCTTGAAAACGGAACTCGCTTTGCTGTTCGCTCTTGGAAGGTGCCGAGCTCTGTTGAAGCAAACCACCTTTAAAACTGATTCTGTTTACAGCAAGTATGCTTGTGATTTCAGTTGCATCAGGCAGAACAATTTTGATTACATCTCCTATCTCCAGATCTGGTCTACCACGCCAGCTCATATTGAACGGAACATAAGAAAAGCCATTCATGACAGAAAATGTATTACTGAACTGGCTCTGCTCTATGAACATGAACCGATTCTCAAACTTCAGTGTATTATCATCAGTCCCGGTACCAAGTTCCAGTACCTCTCCTTCTGCATTATGTACTACCTGAAGCTTAGTATAAGTTTTCTGAGGATTTGTATCCTCTACTCGTATATAGCTGGATGCTGTTATAGTTGCAACAGGTAAGCCTGTTGTGAGAGGTACAAATATCAATTCCCCAGCTCTATTCAGCTTTATGTTAGCACCATGGGCTGATGCAATGCATGACAACATTTCTCTAATGCTTATAGTCTCATCCTTATACGGTATTTGGAAAGCAGGATTAATTACTACATCTGATTCTATGTCAAGTATTGTGCATATTTCGCTAAACACATCCCCCATAGCAACAGGATAGGTAAGACTAGATACAAAAGGCTGTTCTGTAGTTATAAGTCTATCTACGCACTCAAATGACCATATACCATTTTGGTACTTCCTTAAGTCTACATAGAACTCACCCATAGAAATCCACTCTGTGTATCCAGATGCCCCGTTTAACCTTATTTCTGGTACTATCTTAGCGTTATCGGCTATTACACTTGTTGTCTTAAGCTGTATATTTAGCTTTGCAGGTATAACGGTACCTATAGCCATCTCATCGCTACCAATAATCATATCCTCAACAGAGAACTCTACTACTTCATCGCTATCGAATACAATTGTATCAATAGTAGCTCGAACCTCGAATTCTCTGTTTGGCAAATCTATATAATCTTTATAAGTCTGTGAGGTTGTTATCATATTACTACCACCTACCTCTCCTTACAGTTTGAATACTCCGCTCTGTTCTAAGTAGTGGATTGCTATACCGCTACTTATATCTCCAGCACCATAGCTGCTGCTGAAGGTTCTATTAATTTCAGCTCTTGCATTCTCTAATAACTCAGATTGGTTTACCACTCTTGGCAAGCTTTCCAGCAAAGTTCTTTTCGCTGGATCCCCGCCTGGGAAATCAGCAATACCATATATAAAGCTTCTAACTGATTCTATAGTACTATTGTCCTGTTTCTCAATTGCCGGTGCTACTATCTCGTTTAATAGTTTAGGTGTCAGCCCTCTTCCAATAAGCTGTATCTTAGTAAAAATGTTAGAAACTACTGTCTGATACTCTACGCTACTTGTATCCGGTTTTGTGATGTCAGCAATCTTTCCGTCTATAACCTCATTAATACCCTTTATGTATTCCTGCCGTTTACTTTCAAGTTTTTGGTTCATCTTCTTTTCTGCATCCAACAAATACTCCTGTGAATAAATATTACTGTTTTTCAGTGCTTGGAGCTTCGCTCTTTCTGATTCTGCGTAACTCTTGTATGCGTTCATATAATTCTTTGCTCTCTGCATATTCGATCCTCTTCTTTCTTTGATATATGTTTTTACTATAGTCCTCTAAAAAGAAAGTTTGGGGCGAGAAGCGAAACCTAATCGCCCCTAAATACATATTAGATAATACATAAAAGCACAAAGCCGCGTTCATTCACCCGCCGGGTAGGGTGTTCTCTTTAACGTCCAGCACCCAGGACAACACACACAAGAAAAATCACGGTACCGCTTTTTCATTCACTGATGCGATAAACAGGTTCAGTATGCTCTTTAATGCCTCATACCGAAGGCTGATTAAATCACTTCATATTAATCACCCCCAAAACTTGATTAGAAGCCCCTACGCAAGGATTCGTAATCCCAAAGTATATCTGCCCTTCTAGCTAGTTCCTCTCTTTTAAGTACCAGGTCTTCCACTGCTGAACTAAAACTTGAATTGAAAGCTGTGTACCCTTTACGTTTATAGAAATTGGTACGCCCATCCAATATACATTCTGCTTGAATTCTAGCTATTGCGGGCCTTTTCCTTAATTCTCTCAAGGCATCTTTTTTAATTCGACGAACACTGCCATATACAATGCCCAACTGTTCCGCTATCTCGTCTTGTTTTGCTTGCTTCAAATAAGCTAGAATTAAAATATCTCTATGCCTTGGTGAAAGCCTTTGCATGCACTCAAAAACAATATTCATAATACGTTGATGTTCTAACTGCTCGAGCATATCATCAAATGCTAATTCAGCCTCTGGACAAGGTACAGCATCTATTAAGTGCAACTCGTCATTATCTTCTGAGATTGGTTTGTTTAGTGATTCTGCTGTAAGTAATACATCCCTTCGGCTAGTTCGGGTTCCTATCTCTTTCCTAAATTGGTGTCGGAGGTAGAAGCTTAAATATCCTATAAATGAACATCCTGCATCAGGGTCGTAGTTCTTTATTGCACTACACAAAGCCAGATATCCAGATTGAACAAGATCATCCAATTCAACCTTTGTATTATCGCTGCTACGCAGTATGAATAGATATGCTTGTTTATGGATAAATCGTCTTACCTGATCCCATAGGTCGGTCATAAAGTCCTTTTCTCCTGATTTGATTTTCTGTACAAGTTCCTCATTACTCATTTTAACCCCCTGCATACTTGCTTACTAACCTATCAAGGATGTGCTTAAGCTCTAGTAATGACTGCGGATACCATGTATACTCGACTGATAGCCTTCTTACCATATTCCATACACATACGTAATTGCAAACGCCTTTTCGTGAATGGGCGACCCCAGAAACCTCAATATCGTAGCCACTGCCTATGTCGATGTAGATACAATCTTCTTTATCAATCATTTTGATTTTGTAGGAGTTACCCAGATATTCGAGAGCGGCTTTCATCCGTTTGCCTAATATGGGCTTTTTCTGTTTTTTCATAATTACGCACCTCCATCCACTTAGGTCTGTGTAAAATGTAAATCTAAAAATCGCTAACTATATAAATAATGTTTAAGTCATATATCACTTACATATATTACCTTTTATATTACTTAAACATTATTTATCTATATATACATAAATAGATTTACGTTTTACACTTTAGTATCCAGCCTTACATAATCAATAGTTTCAGCTGTAAAACAATAGAATGGTTATAGTTTTACGTGTTTACACTTTCCAATTCCATACATTTACACAGCTTTACGCCTGATTCATCTCATTAATACCTTATGAAGGCTTTTTGTGCTCCATATTTTCCGAACCTTGCCAACTTCCCTGCCCGCCATTCTGGAAGTTTCCGCAGTATATCGCATATCGGGCGTGATTCCCATGAACTGAACTTTTTAGGGTCTTGCCCCAAAGCTTCAGCCCATATCTCCACCGCGCATACTTTGGTACGTGGTATGTTGCCATTCGGTTCATCGAGGTACTGCCTTCTCGCCCATAGATCTAAGTCATCCCAGTTCTCAGGTAGTGGCGTTTCGAGATATTTCTGTATCAAGCCTTCTCGTGGATCTTCCTCAGTATGCTGCAGTTGGATCCTTTCTGCTTCATCAGCGGCTTCCTTGTCCAGTTCTAGTGTCTCCCCGCTCTCGAAAGCTACTACAGCCTCAGCCCATATCTGCCCTACAACTGCATCATTCATATGGTCCCAATGGTTTAACTCCCTCTTTCTAGGCTCAACTACTACAGGCCAAAAACGCCTATTTCCTGTTGTATCACGCAAGAAGTTATTATTATTCGTAGTACCAAAGAATACACACTTTCTAGGAAAATCGGATACCTGTCTATCATACGCAACTCTGTACCGGTCTTCTGTCTTAGACAAGAAAGCCTTGACCTCCTCTAGCTCTGTTTTCTTCATTGCTGATAGTTCCCCGAGCTCAAATATCCAGGCACCCTGCAGATGTTCTCCCGCTTCTTTATTCTCAAATGTTCTGAGAGAATCAGAAAACCATTTACGCCCAAGCTTTGCAAGCAAGCTGCTTTTCCCTGCCCCTTGTGGGCCAACAAGCACCATCATATAATCAAACTTACATCCGGGCTCATATATCCTTTTTACCGCCGCTAAAAGCATCTTGCGTGTAACTGATCTTGTATAATGTGTATCCTCTGCTCCTAAGTATGTAACAAATAATTTATCAAGCCTTTCAATGCCATCCCATATGCAGGAATCCAGATACTCTTTAATAGGATGAAACTTATTCTTCCGAGTAACTTCAATAAAAGCATTTTTTAAAGTTCGTTCTGACCTGAATCCATACGCTTTATCAAAATAATGAGATAGACGGTTATCATCTGAACCAAGCCACGGCTCATATTCTTGATTTGGTCTTTCCCTGTCTCGCCATGGAAGTGGTCCTCTTATAACTTCTGTATTACCAAACGCATCATAGGCAAGTATATCTTTGAACTCCCCACTTCTTAGTATTAATTCAGCATTACTTGCAGTTGGAAGTGGCATTCCGGTTTTTGCTTCTACTTCAAGATGTATTTTCCATGCGTCAGGATCATCAGGGTCAGTGTCAATAGCTTCGAAGTCATCCTGCAAATCTGCTAAACGCTCCCTTTTTACCTCAGGAATGTTCGCCGCAAACTCCATCATAGCCTTATAGCTTGGATACTTATTACTAGGTGTGTGCTCTTTCACATCCTCATCCAAGTGCCCGAATTTATGTATTCGGATGAGGTCGAAGATGTTATGACAATGCCCATCGTTAGCTGGATCGCTTTGGTGCTCGCTGTACGCCCACTTATTATCATATACCCTCATGCCCCCGAACGTAGAGCCCCCCGCATAAGTCCAACGATCATCCGATGTAGTTGGTAGATATACATCTGGGATGAATGCTTCTATACCATCTTGGATGCTGTACAGTTTACAGAATACACCGATAACACCGGGCTTTTCTTCTGGATCGCCTAGCTTCTTGAGTTCTGCATTAATCGACTTCTCACTGTCTGGATGCTTTGGCCACTCTGAGGGGTCTCTCCAATCTGCGTATTCGTTCAGAATATCATCCACTATTAGCGGTTCACCCTCACCAATAGATAATTCTGGCTTTGCATCCTTGGAGCAACTAGGAAGATACATAAGACGATGTACATCAAATGTAGTTTTGTCGAAGTATGCCATGCCAATTTTATCTGCCATCTTTCGAGCTACTGCTGCATACTCGTCAGGCAACATAGCTCGATCAACAGGTATTACTAATCGGTATTTTTGTTTTTCTGGTCTGCTGCTGTGAGTTGAATATATAGCATAAGCAGTGCCATCTAGTATTAAGCTGACCGTAAATATGAAATTCTCATTAGCGTTATCAGCGTCTAGTGTTATAAGCCATCGGTTTTCAACATTTTCTTTTTTTCTACGCCCGCCTTTAATGAAACCACCAACAAAAGCCCTGCCATTTTTGATTCTGTCTCGGTTCTCCTTCGCCATAACATCGTATTCGGCCATGGTTTCATTAGTCCGGCGTACTTTCTTTATGTAGTTTTCTATGAATTCATCCCACTCTATATACTCAGGCTTCCAGTTGGTATCTGACCGATTCTTTCCAAGTGATATTTCGAGCATATGTCACCACCTACCCATTAATCCTTCGTAGCTTCCCATATTCCGCAGTACTTTGCGGCTCCTGCTTCATGTTCTGCTCCATTAATTCTTGTATCCTTGCATCAAGTAAATCAAGATCAAATGCCCAACGCCCTCTTGGACCGCCCAACCTCATTGCAGGATATTTTCCCGACTTGGCACCGTTGTACAGTTCCCATTCTGATAGTCCTGTTTCAATTGCTGCTTGTTTCAATAAAGCTAATCGTGCCATACTCAGCCCTCCTTTTCTACGATTTCAAAAAGATCATCAAAATTAGATTCTAATGCATCACAGATCTTTTTTGCTGTCATCGGCATAGGAACGATGGTCCCATTTTCGACTTTACAAATGGTCGCAGTCGAAAGGCCTGATTTCTTACTTAGTGCCTTAATACTCATGCCGCTCTTTATTCGGGTTGTCTTCATATTATATGTTTTCGCTTTAATAGTCATAATTTTTAATACCTCCTTTACTATATAAGTATATTTTTTATTTACTTCGCTTTACCTTAATTATAGTATTAAAAAGTGTTATTGTCAATTTAACATCAGTAAATATTTTATTGACTTTATATTATTGCTATGCTAGTATAGGTATATAATCGATAAGGAGGGAAATGAATAATGTCTGTTTTTAGTGAACGGCTAAAAGAATTACGTAATGATTCTAAATTAACGCAAGGGAATCTTGCGGAAGTGCTCCATCTCGGAGGTAAACAGCAAATCTTTAATTATGAAAAAGGACTCAGCGAACCCAGTATAGATATACTAAATCAGATAGCAAAGCATTTTAATGTATCAGTAGATTACCTTACTGGTAATAGCGATCACCCTAACCCAAGCTACGCTCAAATGGAGGGTATGGGGATTGAAAGTAAGACAGTAGATAGACTGATGAAGGTTAAAGTTTTGTTTGAGAATCCTGATTATTCGCAAGATTTTGAGGAGCTAGTAGATCGCACAAATTCGCTAATAAATAGCTTAAACAGTGGACTACAAGAAGTAATTAATCTAAGGGCTCCAGCGGATGCTTATTATGCCTTCGGCTACCTTACACTAGAAGATGAAACCGAACAGATAATTACAGAAATAACTAGCATACTGAGAGGCATTAGAAGAAACGGGCTCAAAAACATTTTTCAGATTCTTAAAGAGCCTTTACTTAAGGCTGAAAAGAGCAAGGAAGAGTATGAGTAAGGAAGTGATTAATAAATGGCAAGTATTCGAAAACGTGGGGAAAATTCATATCAGATAATCGTATCCAAAGGATATGATAGTTCTGGTGATAAGCTTACATCCACAAAAACAATAACACTGGACCCAAAACTGACACCGAAGCAGGCAGAAAAAGAGCTCCAAACTCAAGCCGCTTTATTTGAGCGAGAGGTTAAGAATGGCACATATCTGGATGGATCTAAAATAACCTTTGCAGAGTTGATAGAGATATGGATGAGGGATTATGCTGAGAAGCAGCTCGAGGATAGAACTTTATTTCGCTATAATCAGTTGCTTGAAAAACGCATACTGCCCGCCATGGGCCATATAAAGATTCAGAAGCTCCAACCCACTCACCTGCTAGAGTTCTACAATAACCTTCAGGAGGCGGGCATTCGTGAGGATGGGGTTTATACTCTAAAGCATAATTACACTGACCTATTGGCTGATAAAAACACTACTCTAAAAGATATTTACACTAATATCAAAGTAAACAGGAAAACATATGCTCAGTTGAGGAACTTCCGAAAAGTATCCTATCAAACTGCCATTAAAGTTAGTGAGGCTTCCGGCATTAAACTTGAAAAATTATTCGATGCTATAGGGGACGATAAAGGCCTTTCAACAGCAACAATAAAACAGCATCATGCGGTCATACATAGTGCACTACAGAAGGCAGTTGAATGGCAGCTACTATTTGCAAACCCTGCTGATCGTGTTCGACCTCCAAAGGTTCACAGAAAAGAAGCCAGACATCTTAATGAAGAACAGTCTATGCAGCTTTTAAACGCCCTACAGGAAGAGCCTTTAAAGTATCAGGTGCTTGTTTTTATGGATTTGGTTACTGGTATGCGGCGTGGTGAGCTCATGGCACTAAAATGGAGCGATATTGACCTTGATAAAAACATAATTGAAGTAAAAAAGGCTATAGGATATGTGCCCGGCAAAGGGATGGCTGTTAAGCAACCTAAGAACGAAAGCTCAATCAGAAATATAGCCATACCTCCTTCACTTGCAACTCTGATCAGATACTATAAGCTTGAACAAAATAAGGAGAGAGCTTCCGCGGGTAACCTTTGGAATGATACTGATTGGATATTCACCCGCTGGGATGGTCAGCTCATGCATGTTGACACTGTGAGCAAGTGGTTTCCAGAATTCATGAAGCGGCATGGCTTAGAATCTGTCAACTTCCACGCTGTGAGGCATACAGCAGCTACACTGTTAATAAATAAGGGGCTAAATGTTCGGGCATTATCTGCAAGGTTAGGGCATGCCAATACCTCAACTACTCTTAATATTTATTCCCATGCTCTCCAAAGTGCAGATCAGCATGCAGCCGATTTGATGGAGGGCTTTGTGAATCCACTGAAGGAAGAGAAAAAGAGCGAGAAATCGAAAGCATAACAACTTCTAAGATAAAAGGCACCGTTAATCAGGTGTCTTTTATTTTGACGTACCTAAGCTGGGGCTTTTTTCACCATATCCACCTCTTTTTCAACATCTACACCATCATACAGCCATGCACATTATAGGCTGTTTTTGGTGAAAATATATCTATTTTTTAGTAAATTACACGTAAGAAAAAGACATATAGGATTTACTAAAAAAAACACTTAATTTTCACCAATGTTCATCTTTAATCAGGTACTTTTTATTTTTCCTTATAGTGTTCAATAATTATCCTGCTAATTTGCTAAGATCGTTTAATGTAATTTACTGAATTATCTAATACATTTAAAGAAGATATTTTGCATAATATGTCGAAAGTTTGTAGGAGGGTATCTCTTTTCTATAGAGAATTTAGGAAGTAGAAAGGGGATGATTTTATGTTCAATACTGGTGATAAAATACCGGGTCACAAAATAAAGGAGTTAATGAAAATTAATATCTGTTTTCGAAATGAAAGTGATCAAAAATTATTAGCATGTAACATCAAAGATGAATTATTGTATGAGTATACCGGGAGAATGAGTATTGACGGGAGCGGAGAAAATTTCGTAATCAAAGAAGTTAAGTAGTATAAGGACTTCTAAAATAAAAAGACACCAATCAGGTGTCTTTTATTTTACCGTATTTCTTTAATAAGTCCTCGATAGCCTCATCTAGAAGTTTACTTTGTGGGATTCTCGTTTCCGCGGATAATTCCTGCATGAGCTCTTTGTACTCTTTAAGTATTTTGGTTGCATATGGTGCCCTTTTACTATCCATCAAACCACCTCTAATTACATTATACATGAAAAGTAATTATTAATCAAGTTTATTCATAATTCGTATTGACGTGTCATGACGTGTCATGTTATAATTAGTATAACATCAATAGTCAGAGCAAACCAAATAAATTTTTAGGAGGGTTCTTATGACTAATCAAAGTATTTATTCAAGTCTGACCAGTCAGCATAGTGGAGGCTACTTATGAAAGTTCACATTATTCAAATCACAATTGACAGAAAAACAGGCCAGAAGTTGGGCGAGAAAGCCATCGGTGAAAAAGAGGTTGATGAAGACGAATACCATCAGCCTTTGGTAGAGATTTTCGGCAATATGACACTTAATGAAATGAATCAGAAAAAGTGAAAATTAAGAAACGGATATTCTCTTCCACTCTCACATGGCAGAGAATACCCGGCACTGTACCACCCTTGACAGGGCAGAACACAATTATTATACATTAATTAGCTCTTTCAAGGCAAATAAAAATTAATCTTGAAAGGATGGATAATATTATGAGTAAAGAAACAAGTTTATTTGACCTAATAACAAGCAGGAGCATGGAAGATGTATATGAGGATATCGGTGAAAAGTTAAAGAGCAACAAGAAATATAATAACTACATAGAAGAGATTCATAATAAACTTTCAAACGATCCAAAGCTTAAATCTGAAATATGTAATAAGGTTGCTGATGTTGAAGCAGAGGTCACAGATACAGCATATAGCCAGGGATTTTCAGACGCAGTTAAGTTACTAATGAACTGCATGAGTTTCTAGGTAATTCTAGATATCTTTTGGGATTTATAGTAGTCAAATAGTAGTCATAAATGCATTATGTGAACCTTTGGTAAGATATAACAAAAGCCTAGAACATTTAAAATTCTAGGCTTTTGTTATGGCCTGCCTGAGACGACTCGAACGTCCGGCCAACGGATTAGAAGTCCGTTGCTCTATCCAACTGAGCTACAGGCAGATATATAAAGTTTTGTTGGAGCGGGTGATGGGAATCGAACCCACGCAATCAGCTTGGAAGGCTGATGTTCTACCATTGAACTACACCCGCATCAAAGTCAGGTTAGATACTTTCCGTACCGCCGACTTTTTATATTATACAAACATCATCATGTTTTGTCAACACCATTTGAAAAATATTTTTTAAGATTATTCTCCTATTGCACCAACCTCTCTCTTAATTCTGCCAACATTAGTTTTAACGCTTTGCCCCTGTGGCTGATTTCGTGTTTTTTAGCAGCTTCTAATTGTGCCGCAGTTTTATCATATTCAGACAAATAGAACAACGGATCATACCCAAAACCATTTTCACCTACAGGTTCAAGACCAATAAATCCTTCAAATGTTCCTCTTACTGTAAAGTAATTGCCCTCAGGGAGTATTACAGCTATAGCACACACAAATCTTGCTCTTCTGCTTTCCATCGGCACATCCTTCAATAGCTCAAGCAATTTATTATTCCTATCTGTGTCACTTGCTCCATCTCCTGCAAACCTTGATGAATAAATACCTGGAGCACCATTTAAGAAGTCTACTTCCAGCCCCGAATCATCTGCCATAACCAATTCACCGGTAATTTTGTGAACTTCCTTTGCCTTAATTAGGGCATTTTCTTCAAAAGTGCTTCCATACTCTTCAATATCCTCATTGATACCTGCTTGTTCCATGGATACAACTTCCAAGTTCATTCCACTTAAAATTTCTTTTATTTCCCTAAGCTTACCCTTGTTCCTGGTCGCTACTATAAATTTTCTCATCTTTTGTGACTCTCCCAATTTCATTTGATACCTGCCCTAAAACCTCTTTTTGAATATCTATAAGTTTTTTCACTCCGTCTTCTGCCAGCTCCAGAAGTTTATTAAGCTGTTCCCTGCTAAAAGGTGACTGTTCTCCTGTAGCTTGAACTTCAATAAATTCGCCGGAAGATGTCATAACTACATTCATATCTACAACAGCATTAGAATCCTCTTCATAACACAAATCAAGTCGTTCTTCATCACCAATTATCCCAACACTCACAGCTGCAACCATATCAGTTAAGGGTATCTTTTCAATCACCCCATCTTCAACAAGCTTCTTGCAGGCATCTACCAAAGCAACAAAACCACCGGTTATGGATGCTGTCCGTGTGCCTCCGTCAGCCTGAATTACATCACAGTCAATTGTTATCATTCTCTCACCAAGAATATTAAAATTTACCACAGACCTTAGTGCCCTTCCGATAAGCCTTTGTATCTCGCTGCTTCTTCCGTTGAGCTTTAATTTATTTATATCCCTCTGATTTCTGACGCCTGTGGCTCTCGGAAGCATTGAGTATTCTGCTGTAACCCAACCTTCACCTGAATTTTTCTTAAAAGGCGGAACCTTTTCCTCGATAGATGCAGTACAAATAACTTTCGTATCTCCCATTTCAATCAACACAGAACCCTCGGCATGTTTTATGTAATTCCTGGTAATCTTGACTTTTCTAAGGTCTGACCTTTCTCTTTCGTCTATTCTCAATATGTTCCCAACCCTTCCATCGACAATTTTTTATTTATAGATAATATACTATCTAAAACAAATACCGATTTCAAGCCGTTTACTTAATTATTCTTCTGGTTTTAATTCACTTTGTTTATTCCTGCTGGAATTATTAGCCCTTCCGAAGCCTCTGTCCCCTCAGGAAGATGGTCTTTTTTCCCATCAATAAGAATCCTGACTCTCTCTACACCGTCTATTTGCTTCATAGAGTAGAGAATCTGTTTTACCAAACCTTCTTCCCTTGCGTTTCCACCATAGTTTTTGATTTCTTTGTTGAAATCTAAAGTTACAATTTTATCCTTTATACTCCAGTCAACTAGTTCTACATTTTCCGGCATTTGAGTAAATAGGCTTTCATCATTAGGCTTTTTAGACAATGATACTACAATTGCCTCAGGAAGCTCATTTTTATCCATACCGATGTATTCCATGGAAACAGGTACTAGATATTCATGTTTGTTGTTTAAGAGCTTAAATAGATATAAATCAAGCTTCATTGTTTTACTTTCAAGATTCAGTTTCTCGGAGTTTATTAGAATATTACCTCTTTCCAAAATCCCTGAAATATCACCCGAAAACTTTAATTTCTTCTCGTATCCGTTTACCAGAATTTTAACTTTGGTAATTGTTTTAAATTCGCTCAACGAATATACTATCCCGGCAACAATATTCTTCTCTTCAAGCTCAGTCTTATAATTAAGCAGATTATTATTAAAATCGACTATAGCCATACCATCTTTAATATCTATTCCTTGTACCTCAGTACCTTGTGGAAGCACAGGATATAAATCTAACGCCTTTAATGCTTCTCTATTCTCTTCATTGTCAATCATAGACTTTATTGCCGCTTTTGCAATTCCTTCTTCTTTGGGAATGTCCCTTGTAACAGGTATTAAGGTGCCTTCCTCATCCTTATAATAAGCTGTTATGGATATTGTACCTAACACTGCTTTTTCATCATTTTTATCTTTTAGCAAGCCCTGGCCATTATCAGTTTTATTTTCATTTGGTATCTTTTCATCAATTACATCTAATCGGTCTTCTTTTGCCCCAGTACCATCATTAGCCTTCATATTACCTGCTGCAATTTCATTGCCGGTATTTTCTTCGTTGGATGTTTTTATGCTTTTAATACGGGACTGCACATCACCAATTTCTTCCAGAGGGTTTTTGCACCCTGTAAATAGTATCATTCCAGACAATAATAAAAAACACAAAAAACTCTTCATATCTGCTACTCCTCACTGTAAAATTTTAGTATTACTGTAAGTATAGACAGATATAAAGAGTTTTATAATTCCTCTGTAAAAATTTTCTTATTTATCAGTTGTGGTTTATGCCTGTTTATTTGTCATTGTAACCGTCAGGGTGTTTACTATGCCATTCCCAAGCCGTACTGACAATAGTCTCCAGATCATTCATTTTGGGCTGCCAATTGAGTTCCTTTTTAATTTTTTCCGATGATGCAACCAATATTGCCGGGTCACCAGGACGTCTGGGAGCATCAACTGCTGTAATGTTCCTACCTGTGACCTTCCTAACAACTTCAACTACTTCTTTAACTGAGAAGCCCTTACCATTTCCCAGATTGTAAATATCACTCCGGTCTCCCTTTCTGAGCTTCTGCAATGCAAGATAATGCGCCTGTGCCAGATCCGATACATGTATATAATCCCTCACGCAAGTTCCATCAGGAGTATTATAATCATTTCCAAACAACTTGATGGAATCCCTTTTCCCCATAGCAGCCTGTATAATTAACGGAATAAGATGGGATTCCGGACTATGATCTTCTCCTATATTACCGCTGGCATGAGCTCCACAGGCATTAAAGTATCTGAGTATAACATGCTTGATACCATATGCCCCGTCTGACCATTTTAAGGCTTTTTCTACAGACAGCTTTGTTTCACCGTATGGATTAGTTGGAAAGGTTCTGTCTGTTTCAAGTATCGGAATGTTTTCGGGCTCTCCATATGTAGCAGCAGTTGAAGAAAACACTACTTTCTTTACTCCTGCTTCCTTCATCGCCGTAAGTAAATTTAAAGTAACTGCAACATTGTTATTATAATATTTCAATGGATCTGTAACACTTTCACCAACCTCAATATAAGCAGCAAAGTGTATGACAGCTTCTATATCATTCTGCAGAAATACGTTTTTAATAAATTCCTTGTCCCTTAAGTCCCCAACAATAAGCTTTCCTCCAAGGACAGCAGACTTGTGACCTTTTTCAAGATTATCTACAATAATTACTTCTTCATTTCTTTCAAGAAGCTCTGCTACAGTGTGACTTCCGATATAACCTGCTCCACCTGTTACAAGTACAGCCATTTTAACACAACCTTTCATTTATTATATCTGTTATTTGTAACTTCACTTATAACTATATGTTTCGCGAAAAACATTTTACATTTTAATTCAGCTTTTTCTCAGGAACCTTATACCTTGATCCATTTAACGCGAATTCTTACTGTAATCACCTAATAATATTAGCATAAAAAAAATATTAATACCAGTATTTGTGCTTTCTTTTTTTACCCTTGCCCCGGACGACAAATTGCATAGATAGGCACTTCTTAAGCACTTAGCCGCATATATAGCAACTTAAGACGAAAAAGAAAACAAGAGCGGTTTAAGCCACTCTTGTACATAATCTCAGTATTCTTTAAGTAAGGCACCTATCTACTCAATTTCTTCAAGCGCTTGAACAATGGCATCACATATTGCTTGTGCAGCTTTTTGTCTGAATGCTTCAGTCTTCAGCTTTGCCAAATCTCCACTATTGGTTATAAATGCAACTTCCGCAAGTGCCGCAGGCATCTTTGTTGCCTTTAAGACAACCAGATTCGGTCTCTCTACAATTCCTCTGTCATATGTTCCGAGATCTGTTACCATTTCCTTTTGAATGAGCTGAGCAAGCCTCTTGCCGGTAAACCCTGAGCTATCGGTTCTGGAAGGGTAATACAAAGTCTCAGTTCCATTATATTTAGAGTGAAAAGCATTGTTGTGAATACTTATAAATAGAGTTGCATCCATTTCGTTCGCAATATATGCCCTTTCGTATAGTCCTACAAAGCTGTCATCTTCCCTTGTCATATATGTCTTGATATTCTTGCTTTTAAGCAAAGTATTGAGCCTTTTTGCTATGTCAAGGTTGAGGTCTTTCTCATATACTCCTCCATAAGACGCACCCGGGTCACTACCTCCATGCCCTGCATCAATAACTACCAACTGCTCTTTTTTAGAAGCTCGTTTTAACAGAGTTATAGTGGTATTATTTTCAGATTCCCTTGTAATTATTTCATAATTCAGTGCTTGCTTTGTGTCAAATAATAAGGTAGTCTGTTTTGTATCCGGATTAGTTTCTATCTTTACATAATTGACAATACTGTCATTAATATTTAAAGTACCACTACCCATATTTGCGAGTTCACTCGGGAAGGTTACTGTGTACTGTTTTCCTTCAAGATCATAATTATCGGTAAACAGTCTCTTTAGGTTCTCCCCACCTTCAGTGAGCTTAGCTTCGTTTAGTGTGAAATATACCCTGTCACCACTGTTGCTGTATATTATATTTTTGTACGCAGGTCTTTGTATAGTAAGCACAATATTTTCATCTATATACTCTGCCACATATTCCGGCTGACCAATTAAGTTAACAACAACCCTGGCAATATTCTCTTCAAATTGCGCTGACCTTATAGAACTGGCATTGATACTTTTAACCTCTATTTTCTGCTCTTTGCCTGCTTTAAAATTCGGAATATCAACAACAATTCTATCAGGACCTGTAAGCCTCCATACATTGTAGTCCTTACAGTCTGCTGCAAATATTGTAATCTTATCAACACCGTTTGTATAATTGTGTTCAATTTTTATTGGTTCTTCGCTCTTAGTACTAGTTGCTTCAGGATTACCAACAGTTGCAGTCGGGCTTGGCGTATTATTCGGCGTTGGGCTTGGTGTTGGTGTCACCGTTGGTATGGCAATCACTGTAGGTGTTGGCGTCGGATTATTATTTGGAGCTGTCTCATCCTCATCTGTTTGCGAAACATCTTCGGCAACACTTGGAATTATATTTATTTTAAGAAAACCCTTTTCTTCAACGACGACATACTGGCACTGTGCATTTAATTGGATAATTACTCTTGAAGCAGAATTATTCACACCGGCATACCTTATATTTTCTATCTGACTGCTATTTACAGCTATTGCCTGTTCTGCAGCCGGAGCAGTTGAATTAGGGAAATCAACAATAATCCTGTTTCGATCCAATTGCTTGATAATATTGTAATCCGAGTAATTGTTCAAAAACATTTTTACTGTCTCATGATTTTCTTCCGCCTTGTAATTTACACTTAGATTGTTCCCCACAGGTAAATTGTCTCTATCCACATCACCTCTGGATCCAGTTTCGGAAAGTAAATCAATATTTTTTGCAACATATGCGGTAAGTATACCATTACTTTCAACCAGCTTATACTCAAGTGCTCCGTTTGTGTCAATAACCAACCTTGTACCATTTGGGTCTTTCGCAGCATATCTTACCGACTTAATCAAAGCACTTCCCACATTTATAGTAGTCTGCTCTCTGGATGCTATAGCTTTGGGAATATCAATTACAATCCTGTCCGGTTCGGTAAGCTTAAACGCCTGGTAACCGGAATAATCCTTAACTCCAATTGTTATTGCTTCGTATGCGGTCTTATTAATGTGATTTACACTCAAGTTATTGTCTGCGGGTACATCAATATTATCAGCAGGCAATTGATTACCGGGAGTTTCTGTACTTGTTGAAGGAACTTTCTCCTGTATGTTGAGTATCAATTGTTTTGAGCTTTCTTTCACCTGATACTGAGGCTGACCTTCCAGATCCAGTACAACACGTGCCATATTATCTTCAAACTGACTGCATCTGACTGATTTCAGCAAAGCATCATTTATAGCAATATTTTTCTTTTCACTCACCATCTTTGTATTAGGAAAATCCACTACTATTCTGTCTGGTGAAGGCAGTCTCATTATTCTGTAATTCTGGAATTTATCCAAATTTATTGCTACACTTTGTCCCTTTGTGTTCTTTATATAGTTTATGTCGTTTAAGCTGGCCAACTCGGTCGTGGCTTTGCTGTTAACAGTGATCTCGCCCTTCTCACTACTAAATCCAACTTCCATATTCAATTGTTCCCCAACAAAACGTGCAGGTACCACAGTCCTGTCATTAATTATCTTTGCAGGTACTTCCATTTTTACTTTTGTCCCATCAATAACAGCATTATAGTCATTAATCTTGAGCTCAACCTTAGTCCCTGCATAAGATACGGAAACCATTTGGCTCTTTGCATCCCAGGATACTGTAGCTCCCAATTTTTCAAAGATTGCTCTGACAGGAACCAAAGACCGGCCATTAATAATTATGGGAGGAATATCGGTAGTAACAGGTTCATCATTTACTATTAGCTTGTAAATATTCCCTGTATACTTATGTACCGCGCCATCATATATCAGCGTCAAGTCCTTCCCATATGCACTCATACCAGTTAAAATAAAAGTAAGAAGCATTAAATAAATACATACTATTTTTTTCATACCGACACCCCACTAAATTTCTCTTTTTTATAAATTAACGGCAATAATGTTGTAAGTAAAAACACGCACGACACTTTATATAGTAATGTTCGACATAACCTGCAAATTTCCTGTCACATTATTAAGAATGTAATAAACTTGTAGTATAAAAGATATTATTTGAAATTATACCAAAGAATTGTACACCATAGACAAATTATTATACTAAAGCAATTAATCATTACACAATGTGGGAATTATAGAAATATTTTAACAAGAAAGGAATCAATCATATATTTCACAACAAACATAATTCATAAAAAAAGAAAGCGTGAAATTTCAGCTTCCTTCTATTATTTTCATACAGTAATCAATATGTAATATTAATATAAATACTTAAAGCAATGCTTGCAAACTACAATGTGATTCCCACAGCATTAACTAAAAAGTTCAACTTTTCACTGTTCAGATTCCTGTTTATGTCAATTCCGTCAATATCAAGCAATCCTACCGGATAGACGGGTATCTGAAGAGCCTGTTCCATATAATCGCTCAAGCCCTTAAGCAAAGAACCTCCACCAATTATGAATATCTTTCCAACCTTAACTCCATAACATCTTGCTTCATAGAAAGTCAGACACATGTATATCTGGTTTATAAGTTTATCAACCATTTCCTTGAGCGTTTTGTATACCTTGATATGTTCTTCCTGGGGATCAATGCTTGCCGGAACTGTAATTCCATACATCTTCTTCATTCTTTCAGCATCAATTATTGACTTTTTCGTAGCCGTAGCAATAATCTCATCCATATTGGAGCTACCTGTCAATATTACCTTGTTAAACTCAAGAATCCTGTTCCTCAATATGTTTATTATGGTAGTTTCAGAACCAAAGTCAATAACAGCAAAGGCGTCCTTATTCAACTCTTTATTAGGGCTGACATACTTAACGTTGTCAATACTTACTTTTATGTCCCTATTAAAGAATTTTGCAGTACTGTTGGCCGGTATATCAACCGAAATAGGCTTTAAGCCCAATTCAAAGAGAACATCAATATAGCTGTTTATAATATTCTTCCTCACAGCAGTAACAAATATTTTCAGTTTATCTACGCCGTTCTCTTTTAATTCCTGCAAAACCTTATAGTCGATTTTATGCTCTTCAAGATTTATCGGCATATTTTTGACAATCGCATTGTTTACAACTGTATCAAGCTCACTGCCTGCTACTTTGTCAACCAAAAACACACGAGATATTATACTCGTCCCCGACATAACAATCTTGGATTTCTTTACCTTCATGTTGTTTTCTCTGATTATCCTGCTGATCTCGCTTGAAACTGCATCGACATTTTTTATAACACCGTTTTTAATACAATTAAGCGGGGTAGCGGCAATTCCAAAATTCTTTATATATACTTCGTTACTCCTATTAACCGCAACTTCCACGACCTTAATATTCCTGAAGCCTACATCGATGCTTAGATAATTATTTTTCATAAATGGAAACAGCATACATTTTAACTCCCTTACCCATAATCAAAACAGTGTAAAAAACATAATCTCCCATCTATAAAGTATCATATATTAGCAAAAAAATCAATATTTTTCGTACTAAATATTAACTTTCTAAAAAGAGTTTAAATAGTTGTAACGCAAGCATTACGAAAATGCTTTCATTTCTTATTTATTATTAATTTTTGTCTCTGCAAATGATACTATGCACCCACAGTATTTCTGTCTATATAATCCCATTTCTTTAGCTTCCTGCTGCCCTTTACGAAAACCCGGCCTGAAATCTTTATAATAGAAGTCAACACCGTAATCCTTGGCATATTTTTCGCCCAACATACTTATCAAGTCATGATTCTGGTACGGGCTCACCAGGAGTGTGGTAGTAAAAGCATCAAAACCTTTCATTGCGGTCATTTTGGCTGTTTGCTCAATTCTTGTTGTATAACACATATTGCATCTGCTAATATTGCAATTGCTGCTATCATAATTCTCCCATTCTTCCTGTCTGAATTCATCGTCGTAATTTACTTTTATGTCCTTTAGCAATGAAAATTTTTCAACATTTTCCTTTCTTCTTAAGAATTCTTCCTTAGGATGAATATTGGGATTAAAAAACAAGCCTTCAAATTCAATACCTTCCTCACGGATCACACTTACAGGATAAACCGAACATGGTCCGCAACACATATGAAGTAACAGTTTCAATATATCTCCACCCTTCTTGCTTATTCATATCTCAAACCAAAGTGGTCATATGCAAGTTTAGTTGCCACCCTTCCTCTTGGCGTTTTATTTATAAAACCCAGTTGAAGCAGATATGGCTCATACACATCTTCTATAGTATTTGACTCTTCCCCTGTAGTCGCAGCTAAAGTATCCAGTCCTACAGGCCCCCCCGCAAATTTATCGATAATACTCATCAGAAGATTCCGGTCTACTCCATCCAACCCTATGGGGTCAATCTCAAGAGCATCAAGACTCATGCTGGCAATCTCCTTAGTAATCAAACCTTCTCCCTTTACCTGAGCAAAATCCCTCACCCTTTTTAATATCCTGTTTGCGATTCTTGGAGTGCCTCTCGAACGCCTTGCTATCTCTTCCGATGCATCCTCTTCTATTCCTATGGATAATATTCCTGCAGACCTTTCAACAATTGACTTTAACTCTTTTGGGGTATACATTTCAAGTTTATTAATAACGCCGAATCTGTCTCGCAAGGGTGAGGTCAAAAGCCCTGCTCTGGTGGTTGCTCCTATCAGTGTAAACTTTGGTAGATCCAATCTTATGGATCTCGCACTTGGTCCTTTACCGATAATAATGTCAAGTGCATAATCCTCCATTGCAGGATACAACACTTCCTCAACACTTCTGTTGAGCCTGTGTATTTCATCAATAAAAAGCACATCATAGTTACCAAGATTGGTTAATATGGCAGCAAGATCACCGGGTTTTTCAATTGCTGGCCCGGATGTGATCCTTATGTTAACTCCAAGTTCTGAAGCTATTATACTTGCCAGTGTGGTCTTCCCCAACCCTGGAGGACCATATAAAAGTACGTGGTCAAGTGCTTCATTTCTTTGTTTCGCAGCTTCAATAAATACAACCAGATTTTCCTTTACCTTCTTCTGACCGATATACTCACTTAACCTTCTTGGTCTCAGACTTAACTCGTCAATATCTTCTTCATTTGCCTTACAACCTATGATTCTGTCTTCCATATATTTTCCTCCAAAACATATCCTCTAACCTCTTGCAAGCCCTTTGAGTGCATTTTTTATTATAGCCTCAAGCTCCATATCATCAGAATATACTGATGATACAGCTCTACTAGCCTCAGAAGCAGTGTATCCCAATACAATCAGAGCACTTATTGCTTCTGACACTCTTGAGTTATCTTTACTTACAGCAATAGCTTCATCCTTCTCATTAAAAGATGCTACCAGATCTGTTTTATCTATCTTATCCTTTAGTTCGAGTATTATCCTCTGTGCCATTTTGTTTCCGATTCCCGGGGCTTTGGTAAGCGATTTGTAGTCATCAGTAATTACTGAAAGCCCGAATTTTGACGCAGACATGGAAGATATAACAGAAATAGCCGCTTTAGGCCCCACTCCTGAAACACCTAAAAGCAGTTCAAACATCCCTAATTCTTCCTGGGTCATGAAACCGTAAAGGCTCATAATATCTTCCCTTACGTAAAGGTGTGTATAAATTTTTACTTCATTCCCTGCCGAGCCCACATTTTGGATTGTTGACAAAGAAGTATAAATCTTATATCCAACTCCATTGGCTTCAACAACAATATACTCGTTATGCTTGTATTCAAGCTTTCCTCTAATATATGCAAACAAAAGTTTTCCCTCCGTTTTTTTATGTCATCAATCAGATGAACTGTGGTATTCCTAAACTATAAGCAATTTCAACCTTTAATCAGCCCGGACATTCTATGGGAGTGCCCATGACAAACTGCAATGGCAAGCGCATCCGCCACATCATCCGGTTTTGGTATCTGAGGCAGATTCAGGATAACCTTCACCATTTGCTGTACCTGAACCTTTTCCGCCCTACCATAACCAACTACCGACTGCTTGACCTGAAGGGGCGTGTACTCAAAAACATCCACACCACTCTCAGCAGCAGCCAAAACTGCCACTCCCCTTCCATGACCTACCGTAAGTGCCGTCTTGATATTTTTGTTAAAAAAAAGTTCCTCAATCGAAACAGCATCGGGCTTATACCTACTGATCAATTCTATAAGTGAATCATGAAGATGCAGCAACCTTTTTGGAAGCTCCATAGTGCTCTTGGTTGTGATTGCTCCATAATCAACTGTCGAAAATTTGTTCCCTTCATATTTTACTACACCATAACCAGTTATTGCAAACCCCGGATCAATTCCTAATATTATCATTTGAACACATCCTGAAATAAAGAATATAAAACAATTGCACTATGAATAATTATCTATTTTGTTGCATATTTATACATCTTATTGTATAATATATTCCATTATATTTATTAGAATATAGATAACGAAAACTAAAGTTAAATCTATTTTAGCAACCATATGTTATCTAATTTAGATGAAAAACATCCTTTTTATTTAATTCCGGTGTTTTTCATCAATAATATATAACATAACTATTAAATATTCTAACATATTTGAGGAGGTAATAACATGAGTCAAAAGGAAAAAGTGATCCTGGCATACTCAGGAGGACTGGATACATCAATAATTATTCCCTGGCTGAAAGAAAACTATGACTACGAAGTAATTGCAATGGCAGCTGATGTTGGTCAAGGCGAAGAACTTGATCCATTAAACGAGAAGGCTATCAAAACAGGTGCAAGCAAAATTTATATCGAAGATCTGAATGAAGTTTTTGTTACGGACTTTATTTTTCCAACACTTAAGGCCGGAGCTGTCTACGAAGGCAAATACCTTTTAGGAACATCCTTTGCAAGACCCATAATTGCAAAAAGAATGGTTGAAATTGCACAAAAAGAAGGTGCGACAGCTATATGTCACGGTGCGACAGGTAAAGGAAATGACCAGGTTAGATTTGAACTTACTGTCAAAGCTTTAGCTCCACACCTAAAGATAATAGCTCCTTGGAGAATCTGGGATATCAAATCCAGAGAAGATGCTATCGAGTACGCTGAAGCGAGGAATATTCCAATTCCAGTTTCAAAGAAGGACAACTACAGCATGGACAGGAACCTGTGGCACTTAAGCCATGAAGGTTCAGATCTTGAAGACCCATGGAACGAACCACAATACAACAAGATTTTAAAACTTATGGTATCCCCGGAAAAAGCTCCGGACAAGCCAACATATGTTGAGATATACTTCGAAAAGGGTATCCCAAAAAAGGTTAACGGAGTTGAATATAATCCCGTTGAGTTGATCGCTGTGTTAAACAAAATCGGAGGAGAAAACGGTGTCGGTATTGTTGACATGGTTGAGAACAGGCTTGTTGGAATGAAATCAAGAGGCGTATACGAAACTCCGGGCGGAACCATACTTTATGCTGCTCACAGAGAGCTTGAATTACTCTGTCTTGACAGAGATACCCTTCACTATAAGGATATAGTATCTCAAAGATTTGCAGAACTGGTATACTTCGGCCAATGGTATACACCACTTCGTGAAGCCCTATCCGCATTTGTTGATGTAACACAGGAAACAGTAACAGGTACGGTTAGAATGAAGCTCTACAAAGGAAATGTTATGAGCGCAGGCGCAAAATCCGATTACTCGCTTTACAGCGAAGAGCTGTCTACCTTTGGAAGAGACGCTGTCTACAACCAAAAAGACGCGGAAGGATTTATCAATCTCTTTGGATTGCCTATGAAGGTTAATGCTCTTATGAAGGAACAAAATAAGAACAAATAAGGTGATAAAATGAAACTCTGGGGCGGTAGATTTGAAAAAAGCACAGACAAATCGGTGGATGATTTTAACTCATCAATAAGATTTGACAGCCGCATGTATAAGCAGGATATACTTGGAAGTATTGCGCATGCGAAAATGCTTGGTAAATGCAGAATAATTCCACAGGAGGACTCGGATTTAATCCAGGCTACTCTGAAAGAAATTTTAAAAGATATAGAAAACGGTCAGGTTGAGTTTGAAATAGATGCAGAAGATATACATATGAATGTGGAAAAAATCCTGATTACAAGAATCGGCGATGTAGGAAAAAGGCTTCACACCGGCAGAAGCCGAAATGATCAGGTTGCACTCGATATCAGAATGTATCTTAGGGATGAAGTAAAAGAGATTAAGAAATTGCTTGTTTCGCTGGAAAATACTTTGTTGGATATATCCGAAAAAAATATGGATGTCATACTTCCAGGATATACCCATCTTCAAAGAGCTCAACCTGTTACCCTTGCCCATCATATGATGGCATACTTCCAGATGTTCAGACGTGACTTAGGCAGACTTGACGACTGTTATAAGAGAATTAATGTTATGCCTTTGGGCTCTGGAGCACTGGCATCAACAACCTATCCTCTTGACAGGCACATGGTCGCTGATGAACTGGACTTTGATGAAATAACTGAAAATAGTCTTGACGGTGTCAGTGACAGAGATTTTGCCATTGAACTTGCATCATGCCTCTCAATTGTCATGATGCACCTGAGCAGATTCAGTGAAGAATTGATTATGTGGTCTTCACATGAATTTAGCTTTGTTGAAATGGATGATGCTTACAGCACCGGAAGCAGTATAATGCCTCAGAAGAAGAATCCTGATGTAGCTGAGCTTGTAAGAGGAAAAACCGGAAGAGTATACGGAAGTCTTATTGGTCTTCTAACTGTCATGAAATCCCTTCCACTCGCTTACAACAAAGACATGCAGGAGGACAAGGAATCTATTTTTGATGCTGTTGACACGGTCAAACTTTGTTTGCCTGTTTTCACCAGTATGATTGCAACAATGAAAATAAGAAAAGAAAACATGTACAAGGCAGCTCAGGGCGGTTTTACCAATGCGACAGATATAGCAGACTACCTTGTAAAGAAGGGAATACCCTTCAGGAATGCACATGAAATAATCGGTAAAATGGTGCTCTACTGCATAGGCAACAACAAAGCTATTGACGAGCTTACCATGGAAGAATTCAAAGGTTTTTCAGACTTAATAGATACCGATGTATATAGTGAGATAAGTCTGGAAAAATGCGTTTCGGGAAGAAATATTCCCGGAGGTCCTGCAAAGGAAAGGCTTATGGAAGCCATTCAAAACGGCAGGGAATTCATAAATAGGAAAAACAAATAATATTATCAATGACGCAATATAAAATTCTTGCTAGGCCATTCAGCATTATTCTAAGCTGAATAGTTCGGGCAAGAATTTTTATATTGATAATCCACTCTGATTCTCCCAATGGACAAAACTATTTTTCGTTTATCGATAGCTTTAAACTTACGTTTTCCTGTCTGAAGTCCACATCAATGTCCGCAAAAGTAACTCCTTTCTTTCTTAAGCTCTGAATTATTTCTCCTCTTATCTTTGCAACTACATCATTATATGTGTTTTTCTCTTTTTTCTTAAAGAACATAACTATTACCTCACTTAACTTAGTGTTGTTTTTGAGCAATTTTTATCCTCATAAATATGATATATCATTTCCCTTTTAATGTATAATATTTCCTTTTTAATCAATATTCAAGTGTCGCCGTATGTTCTGCAATCGGTGAGACCCTTGATTTTGCGTAGTTACAACAAAAAGCACAATTCCAGGCTTTAAGCTATTATAGCTGTGGAATTATGCTTTCTTCCATAAACATTCGTTTTATGAGACGAAAGAATCATTATAATTCATTTCTCTGTTTTACTATCAATATTATACCATTACAATTTCACTTTTTTATCAAGTGCACGACCAAAACTATACCACGAATCCCGGAGCTTAAATCTCATGTTCCCATCAAGAGTCCTTTCAATTACATCATTCAAACTTTTCCTCATTTGAATATACTCAGAAAGATTAAATTCTGAATTTTCCAATAGTTTATCCATATTCCCTATCCACTCATTCACGTGTTCAGCACCAACAAATTCTTGTGAAATCTTTTTTTTCATATGAGAGATGACCAATTTCACCGCTTTCCTTTTCACCTCATCATCTGTTGGTATTCTCCTTTTAGGCTTACTGGAATGAAAATCGGAATTAACCTTTGTCATTTTTAAAACACTCCCTATCAATATACTGTTATAAAACAATGTACAAATAGAAATACATATACATTATAATACAGTATAGTAAATTATGCAAATCAAAACATACATATGGGCGCATGTATGTTAAGTGAAGAAAAACATGCATCCCATACATGTAGGTGCATATTTCTTATGACAAAGTCTATGGAATAAATATTGTGTTAAGGCTATAACCCCATCATAATCTCAACTTGCTTTATAGCCTTTTTATCGAGAACTCCTCCTGAAATCGCCTTGAATATATAATCCTCAATTTCATCTGAGGTCTTATAGCTTCTAATTATAGCTAAAACAGATAGTATATCGGTTAAAACAAGTTTTTGCATTGTCTGCCTGATAGAAGGTATATCTAAAGACATAATAGAATTTGCAATTTTCATATGTAATCGACTGTTATATTTTACCACCTTGCACAAAGACTGAATACACTGACGCACTGTAATAGGCTTTTCATCGTATAAAAGCAATAAATACTCATCAATTGTTTCAGTAATTCTTTCATCCTTATCCCATTTTACATTTTCAGCAATTAGCATAACTCCAATGCTTCTCTGATACGAATTATCGCTTTTCAACTTTAGCCTGAAAGTATCCCAGTAAGGGTAAACATCATCCAATTCTTGAGACCTTTGCTGCAATAACAAAAAAGCCTGATACCTGATTTTATCATCTTTCTCAGCCAACCATTCAACAAGTTGTGCCAAATCATCTTTCGGAATATTTATTGAAGCTTCCTTCATATTATTTTTATCGATTGAAAGCAGTTGTTCAACTGTCATAACGTATCCACTCCTCTATCACATATTTTTCTATTACAACTAATATATCACAAATAACTGACAACTACCTGTCATATTTGCTAAATAGAAAAAAGTCGGCTTCGCTGATTTAAATCCATGTTACTCCTCTACAGTAACAGCCTTTCGGTAGACTTTTATAATACTAGAAAGAAAATCACTTTCTTAGGCATTAAAAATAACACTGGCACGAAACAAGCCAGTGTTATTTAAATGCAAAATATGATCTTTTGTTAAATACTAATATGTCACCAAACTCTTTCCCTGAAGTTTAGTGCTATCAACATTTTCTTCCTTGGACTTGGGTATTGTTACTGTATCGGCATTACCATCACTGATATATTGACCTTCTCTTGTAAGGTTTTTAATCCACCATGCCAGATCAGCATCCACAGGATTAATACCTGATGCTCTTACTCTGTGGATGGAAAGCGGATTAAACGATTTGCTTACCGGAGAAAACGCAGGATCCCAACCGACTTCCATTATTCCAAAGTTCTCATACTTTGTTCCTTCATACTCACCTTTATGAACATATTCCTGTAAGTTTTTCGAAGGAGCACCATAAGGTAGCGAAAAAGTATTCATTTTGTATTCCGGTATTAATTCATACATAGTCTTCTGATTGAGACCTATTTCCTTTTGAATGTGATTAGCATCTTTAGCTTCCTTAAGATTTATATGAGTATAAGTATGATTACCAATCTCAAAACCCTTATCGGCAAGATATTTCAATCTCTGCTCCAAGGTGCCTTCACCATTGAATGTACTATTTCCAAGATTTACATAGAATGTGCCTTCAACACCAAAATCAGGGTGGGTTTTGTTAAATTCTTCAATAATCCCTACTGCCGAATTTTTATTGGCAACAAGGTTTCCCCCCTCGTTTACAAGGTTAAATTGTCCTTGCGTACCATCATCAAAAGTAAATATCATCGGTATGCATCCTGCCGGTACGGAAATGTTATTATTTAAATAATCAGTCATACTGGTAAGTCTGTAACCTTTTTCATAAAGGCTGGGCAAAAGCTTCCTGAACTCGTCAAAAGTCGTAGTATATTCTCCATTGTCATATTTTGACGGTGTAAAGGACTCCACAAAGTTGTGAAACATTACAACCATTATTTTACCTGATTCATCCGGTTTGACCGCCTGAACATCAATTGTGGGAGCCGGAGTAGCTTCAACCTTTTCAGGTGTTGGCGAAACGACTGCATTTTCAGTTGGCACTGCAGAAGGTAGTGATGAAACAGCCGGATTTTTATTATCGTTTATTTTAGAACTGTTCGAACATCCTGACAACATAAGAGATAAGGTTACCATAATTACCGCTGAACTTTTTGCAAGACTTGCTCTAAATATAGAAGTCATCATTATCGCTCCATTCGTCTATGAGTATTTTAATTATAACCCATCAAAATTCTATACACCCTGTTTCTTTATAAACAGGACATTAATTAAGAGGAGTTTATATTTTCACTTATGTAGTGTGGAACCTATCTAGAAGAAAAACTAATATTTAAGAGTAGCATCTATTCATTGAAATGACTTAATAAAAACTTTTATCAAGTAATATAGATATGCTCCACACCACCAGCTTAAAGCTGTGAAATATATTAATTCAATTACAAATCTACTTGGCATTTTTCTTCTAATTCATAGGTTCCCATAATTCAATTATATCTAACTGTATATAAAATTCAAATGTAAATTTCACCTAGATTATGGTGTATTTTAACACTACCATTTAATTTTGTTAATGCTAAAACACGCCACATCACAATTCATTATCTATTTTTGAAATTTAATTTTCCCGTATGCATTTTTCTCCAGAATCACATCGGAAATTCTTAAGTCCTCAACATATTCATTTATTTTATTGTCATAAGCTGCTTTGTCCAACTCTTCACCGTTCTTGAAACCATATACTTTATCTTCATCACTGAAGTAATAATATTCATCAGTTACCACCGAGCCGTTTCTAAAAACCGCATATCCATCACCGCTGCTAAACATATCTTTTCCAATTCCGAAATAATGGTCTAATCCCATAAGGTTCATTATTGTGGGATAAATATCAATCTGACCGCCTGTCATTTCAATCACTCCACTTTCCATCCCTTTACAATGCATAAATACCGGCACCTTCTGTAGTTTTGCCCAATTGAGCTTGCTGTCACTTCCATTAAGGAGTTTGAACAAATCATCTCCCCCCTGCGCTTTTGGAAGTCCATGGTGATCCCCGTAGATTACCAGCAAGCTGTTATCATATAGCCCCTGCTCCTTAAGCTTTTCAATAAAACGTCCTATAGCAGCATCAGCATAATTCTGAGCTTTCAGATAGTTGCCGAGGTAAGTCTTGTCATACTCTCCGACATCAAAAGTCTGCTTGTCATCAAAATATGAATACGGGTGATGACCTGAAAGAGTTATAAGAAAAGAGTAAAAAGGCTGGCTTTTATCAATCTTTTCCATAGTCTGTCTGTAAAACGAGTCGTCACTTAAAGCCCATCCGCCCCATCCAATGAATTCATCCATTACAAGGTCATTCTGACTTATAAAATCATCAAAACCAATAGCCTTGTACATTTCTGTCCTGTTCCAAAAACTTGGAGAATAGGCATGGGATGCATAGGATTTGTAACCCGATTCTTTCAATATTTTCGGCAGTGAATAAAAGTCATTTGTTGCAAATCTAAAGTATGCCGTTCCTTCCTTAGCCGGATACAAGGAATTGTTTGTCATAAACTCCGCATCCGAAGTATTACCTCCTGCCACCTGTACATATATATTATTGAAGTATACACTATCTCCCATCAGCTTGTTAAGGTTAGGAGTAACCTCTTTTCCATTAACCTTTAATCCGATAACAAACTGCTGAAGTGCTTCGACCTGTATTACAATTAAATTTTTTCCCTTTGCTATACCTGTATATTTACTATCGGTTGAATTTTTACTATTTTTGTCCAAATGCGCTATAATATCCTGTTTTTCCTGGCTGGTCAGGTTTTTATCCCTTAAGTTCTCTGCTATGAATTTCTTAGTATCATAGTAGTGAAAGTACCCTATACCAAAATTCTTTACAATATAATTATTATCATAAACGGACATATCGTTTTGGCCTCTGGCTATCGCAAATGCAGCTACTCCAAGTGCAAAGGCCAATACAGAAATCAGCAGCCTGTTTATAATCGAGCTCTTAAGCGCTTTCTTTCTAAAGATTATAGAATACGCTCTAAATAGCGGCAGATCAAAAAAATATAAAATATCACTTTTTCTTAGCAAACTGACAACACTACCTCCAATGGAGCCTAAATATCTGGCATTGGATATTACCGGAACTGTAATAATTGTGCTATAATAGCGAAAATACATTACATCAGCAAACAAAAACACAGATAAAAATATGTTGGCTATAAGAAATAATAATTTATTTCTGGAATAAAAAATAAACAATATGGAAAACGTAATTAAAATAAATCCCACACTTGATAATCCCATAAATATATTTATTTTAGAGAAAAGCGGTTTGAAACTAATGTGATTCTGAAACTGCATTAACACACCTTTACAAAAAATAGAAGCTGCAAAAAGAATTATATAAAAAAGGTCAAACAAATTGAATTGTTTTGTAATGCCTGCAAACGGATTGGTTTTTATCCTTTCAAGTGTTATATTCATATAAAAACTCCTCACAAATAAATTAAAATAATTAACGAACCAAATATAAGCCTAAATCAAATTACAAAAAAAATCAAGTGAGTTTTATGGATAATTGGCTATACTGCAGAATTGAATATAGCATAACATATAAGAAATGATACTTGAAATATATATTAATTTCGTAAAATTTATATTTTTCTACCGCATTTTGGACAGAATAGATACCCGGTATTTATGTTTAAGTCTACAAAGCTTCCACAACTGCTGCAATACTTTTTTATTTCAAAACTATCTTCATCCTCTTCCATGGAATGCTTCCCACTCATACTGTCAAGAATCAATTTCAGATCGTCCTTGTCTACCGGAGTTTTAATTATTGCATTAATTTTCTTACTGTCAAAATCATTAATACTAAGGGAATTACTTGATGATATAATGCACTTTATATTGGGATACTGAACTTTTATGACAGATGCAAGTTGATCCCCATTAAGCTCCTTCATAACGTAATTTGCGATTACAAAGTCAGGACAAAAATCATGAACAGCTGCTAACGCATTATATTCATCCGTAATATGGACTTCGTAATTCATTGAATTGAGCATATCCTTCATTATTTGATTTTGGAGCTTACTATCGTTTATTAATAGCACTTTTTTCATTATGTATTTTCTCCTATACCTGGTGATTTCTATATAACTTATCATAATTATCTTCCGGGACAAACCTTCACACAAATGCCACACACAGATCCTCTGCCAATATGCTTAAATTTTGAATTCATATAGTCACTGCACGCCTTTGCATCAACTATTTCACTTCTGTCGCAACCTTCAGACCAGCTATTTCCAATCAAAGCCATTGCCGGGCAACTTTTTACACATATGTTACAATCCCCGCAACGCGAAGCTATAACAAGATTGCTGCACGGAACTTCCATATCTGTCAGTATGGTGCCTAGTCTAACTCTTGATCCATATTGTGAACTGATAAAAAGCCCGTTTTTTCCAATCCAACCCAAACCTGCCTTAACGGCCGCTGTTTTATGAGGGAAAATTCCTGAGTATTTATCCGCCAAATCATTGACCGTTTGTGATGCAGGTACGGCCAGAACCTTATAACCTCTTTCCTGTATCATTAGAAGACCCCTCAGGGTAATCTGATCAATCAGTGCATTAACAGTTCTATAGTGATGAAAATACGTAAATGTAGGTTTATCTGTTATCTCATCAATAATAAAATCGGACAATCTTATTCCAATAGTTATAGCATATTTCAGCTCTTTTAATCTTTCCGGGAGTTTATCGGACACATTGGAATACCCAATCATTAATGCTCCTAATTCCTTTAACTTCATCTCAATTTCATTAATAAATTCCAAAGCTGCACCTCTCATTTAAAAGCATCTTACCGAGTAAAACCTTATTCTATATATTAACATAATCAAAACCAATATAAAAGCAATAGATTTTTTCCAAAAGCATTACGGGCAATATAGCTAATATTATTAAAACTATGGTATAATACTTAGCAGTATATACTTGACATGGCGGAGGTAACTATGGGTGTAATTAATAACAGAGAACTTGCTGAAAACAAGCTTATTCTTCTTTATATTATTGATATAGCAAACATGCCAGTAAGCAATTTACAAATTACAAAGATTATTCTGGAAAACCAATTTATGAATTATTTTATGTTTCAACAGTTTTTAAATGAGTTATGCGAAGTTGAATATCTAGCTTGTGAAATTATTGACAATAAAACCTATTATTCTATAACAGACTCGGGTAAACAAACACTAAGTTACTTTACGAACCATATCCCAATTGGAATAAAAAACCGTATTGATAATAGTATTACAGAAATAAGAAAAAGAATAAAAAATGAAACACTGGTTAAAGCAGATTATACACCTGAAAGCGAAAATGAGTTTATTGTTAAGTGTCAGGTTCATGAAGACAATTTTTCTCTCATAGATCTGGAAATATCCGTTGGCACAAAAAGCGATTGCCATACCATCTGCGAAAACTGGAAAAAATACTCAAGCCAGATATATAGTGAAATACTTGAGAGTTTAATAAGAAAAAGAGACTAAATCCTTTTTCTTATTAAACTAAAAAAGCATACTTACGCGTATTAATTTAACCGTTACGGCAGCACTAAAACCTTATTATCTTTTGATTCCTTATATAAAACAAATTTATTTCCAATAACCTGAACTACTTCCGAACCTGTAAGGTTTGCAGCTTCATCACATACTTCCCTTGTATCATCCACCGAGTTTTTTAGCACTGAAACTTTTATAAGCTCTCTGGCTTCAAGCGCATCATTAAACTGTTTTACCATATTATCATTAATTCCGCCTTTACCCACCTGAAATATAGGGTCGATATTGTTAGCCAGACTTCTTAAATAACTACGTTGTTTACCTGTCAACATTTATTTCATTCTCCTTTATAATCCACACCACAGAAATTTATCTTAATAATTTATCAATAAACATACTCCGAAAATATCTTAGGATTTTGAATACTACAACCCTCAGAATATTACCTTTGCAAATCCTGCAATAAATAATAGGGATAGAATTCTCTATCCCTCACAGGTTCACACTTCAACTTCTTTTCGGCTTTTCCTCCTATGAACTTCATAATTGGGTTGGCCTTTTTTCCATCCGGTCCTACTCTTTTCAATAACTTGTGATGTTGCTTCTTCATTAAGTACAAAGTCATTTTTCATTGGACAAAAATATGCAGCACTGTTGGTTTTACAATTTTCACATTTTATGCACTCCATAACTCTTACTATTGTCCCTCCGTTTTTATAATACAGTTTGTTATATATATATTTTACAACACAAAAAGTATGTTTGTCCAGTAGTTCTTTTTGCCCATATTTCCTTTATCCATCGTGTAAAATAACTACCTGAAGTACTCAAATTCGAAGTCGTACATCTTAACAGTATCCCCATCATTAATTCCAATATTCTCCAGAGCATCAACAACACCTTTTCTTTTAATTGCCCTTTGGAAGTACTGAAGGGACTCATAATTACTAAAGTTAGTTGATTTTACCAATTTACGAATCCAGGCGCCTTCAACAACAAACACCTCATTTTCCTTATGAATTTGAAATGGTTCTTCTTCATCGGCTGTATAAACCACTTCATCCTCTAAATTATCTGACATAATAGTATCAGGTATCTCATCAAGCTGTCGAGAAACATAATAAAATAATTCCTTGAGACCTTTGTTGGTTGCAGCAGAAACTGGAAACACCTTGTATCCTTTGCTTTCTAACTCTTCAGTGAACGTTCTAAGTTTGTCCTCCGCTCCGGTGACATCCATCTTATTTGCAGCAACTACCTGAGGCTTTTCGAAAAGCTTAGGGTTGTACTGTTTTAATTCACTGTTTATAATATCAAAGTCATTTATAGGATCTCTATCCTCAGAACCTGAAATATCAACTACGTGAATGAGCATTCTGGTTCTCTCCACATGTCTTAGAAATTGGTGACCCAAACCGGTTCCCTCATGAGCACCCTCAATTAGCCCTGGAATGTCGGCCAACACAAAGCTTTTACCTTCATCTATACTTACAACTCCAAGGTTTGGTTCTATGGTTGTAAAATGATAGTTTGCGATCTTGGGCTCAGCAGCAGAAACCATAGAGAGAATAGTAGACTTCCCAACATTAGGAAAACCTATGAGACCTACATCAGCCAAGAGCTTTAATTCAAGCAGTGCATGGTACTCTTCCCCCGGATCACCGCTCTTAGCAAAGTTCGGAACCTGTCTCGTGGGAGTCGCAAAGTGCTGATTTCCAGCCCCACCTTTTCCGCCTCTTGCTACAACTACTTTTTTCCCGGGAGTAACCAGATCAGCAATAATACGCCCTGTTTCCTCTTCCTTTATAAGTGTGCCTACAGGAACTCTTATTATCAAATCTTCTGCACCACGGCCGGAACAATTTCCAGCCCCTCCGTTTTGTCCTGATTCAGCCCTGTACTTCCTTTTATACCTGAAATCCTGCAGAGTCCTCATACCTTCATCTGCAACAAATATGACATCTCCGCCTTTTCCTCCGTCTCCACCATCAGGACCACCTTTAGCTATGTATTTTTCCCTGTGAAATGATACGGCACCATTTCCACCATCTCCGGCTTTGATATAGATCTTTGCGCTATCAATAAACATTAAATTCAACTCCATAGTCAATGGTTTTTCACCATATAGTATTTCTCATAAATAAAATTAAAATCCCGGTATTTACCGGGATTTTTTATTTTTTGCTGGCAATAAGCTGAAACTTCATAATAAACCCTTAAGAATCAAAGCCTTAAAAGTTTAAACTTATGCTGTAACAACACTCACCTGTTTTCTATCCTTACCCAATCTTGAGAACTTAACCTTACCTTCTGTTAATGCAAATAATGTATCATCTTTACCTATACCCACATTAACACCAGGATGAATCTTAGTTCCTCTTTGTCTTACAATGATGTTTCCAGCAAGAACCGCCTGTCCATCACCTTTCTTAACTCCAAGTCTTTTGGATTCACTGTCACGACCATTTCTGGAGCTTCCAACCCCTTTTTTATGTGCAAAAAGTTGTAAGTCAACTCTTATCATCGGTTACACCTCCTCATCTAACACCGACACATAATCTTCATAGGTTAATTGTAATTGTTTAAAACCTACAATTATAGTTTCAAGTATTATCCTGACTTTCTCCTTGAGCTCTTCAGGAATATCAGCTGGAACTGAACAAATCATGTACCCATTTTCGATACCATAACTTTTTATTCCAACCAACTCTTCAAGTGCACCTATACCAGTATATGCCAGCACCGATACTGCAGAACATATTATATCCTGACCTGATTCGGCAAAGCCGGCGTGTCCTTCAACTATATACTGCCATATGAAGCCACTTTCATCTCTTACTATATTGATATTAATCATCTGTCAACCATTACCTTATGCATTAATCTTTTCGATTTGTACTTTTGTATAAGGCTGTCTGTGACCATTTTTTCTTCTATAGCCTTTCTTTGGCTTATACTTGAAGATAATGACCTTCTTATCTTTACCATGGTTCAGCACTTTAGCCTGAACAGTTGCTTTTGAAACATAAGGCGCTCCAAAATCAACCTTATCTCCATTTGAAACTGCAACAACTTTATCAAAAGTAACTGAAGCACCTTCGTCCTGAGTTAGTTTCTCAATGAAAACTACTTCTCCCTCTTGAACCTTGTACTGTTTTCCACCTGTCTCGATAATTGCGTACATACTATACACCTCCCTACCCAGTCTCGCCAGAGAAGGCAGCAGCTAAAATCCTGGAAGCATTTAGCTTCAATCGATTAATGGACATTTGCTTTGCAAACTCCTCAATTCGAACCTTTTGCTGCATTTTAAAGCCTGCACCGTGCGGCTACCACGCAATTTTATCACAATAATGATTCTATGTCAATCTCCTTTATCTTCATTTCTTGATTATTAACTTCTTCAGAGCCTTTTATCAATATCCTCTTGTTAAATGTGCTTTCAATTCTTTTTAGATTATCTCCGTTCTCACCTAACAAAACCTTTGCAACAGATTGATGTACATCAACCTGGATAGCATTTGCTATTGTTTTTGTGAAGTATTTGCTAATCTCTTTCTCAACATTTCTTGCAACCGATTCTGGTGAAAGCACCTTACCCGTTCCCTCGCAATTCTGGCAATCACATAATACTGTTGAGGCTAATCCTTCCCTTACCTTTTTCCTGGTCATTTCTATAAGTCCAAGACCCGTCATACCAACAACAGTTGTCTTTGTGCGATCCTTTTTAAGCGCCTGACGGAGCGTTTCAATAATCTGCTTCTGGTGCTCGGGCTCGTGCATATCAATAAAGTCAATTATTATAATACCTCCGATATCCCTCAACCGCAGTTGCTTCGCAATTTCCTTGGCAGCATCCAAATTCGTCCTTAAGACAGTGTCTTCAAGGTTATTGTTCCCTACATACTTGCCGGTATTTACATCTACAACAGTAAGTGCTTCAGTCCGCTCGATAATAAGATACCCTCCACACTTGAGCCAGACCTTCTTGGCAAGTGCTTTTGCTATCATCGAATCTATCTGGAAGTGCTCATATAAATCGATATTTTTATTAAAGCATTCAACCCTGAGCTTAAGAGCTGGAGAAGACATTTCGACAAGTTCGAGAACTTTGTTATATTCCTGCCTGTCATTAATAATAAATTTATCAATATTCCATGTGAACATATCGCGAACAGCCCTGTAAATAATATTCAAATCCCTGTGTATGCACCTTGGTACGGGACCGCCTTGTTCACTTTTCTTTATTTTCTCCCATAGCTTAACAAGAAAGTTTATGTCGTTCTTAAAGTCTTCTTCTCGTTTTCCTTCCGAAACAGTTCTGACAATTAAACCCATGTTTTTGGGTTTTACCTTTTCTGCGATCTTTTTTAGCTTTACTCTTTCCTCTTCGTCTTCTATTCTCCTTGAAATACCTATATAATCTGCATTAGGAAGAAGGACTAATTGTCTCCCAGGCAGTGTAATATGTGTGGTAACTCTTGGGCCTTTAGTACCGATAGGCTCTTTGGTTACCTGCACCGTTATTTCCTGTCCGGGTCTTAAAATCTCTTCGATGTTATAACTTTTCATATCGTTGAACATTTCTTCTTCATCTTCAGAAAATTCCTTCTGTGAAACTGCATCCCCAACGTATAAAAAAGCATTTTTCTCGTAACCGATGTCAATAAAAGCAGCCTGCATCCCAGGTAGAACGCTGCTGACTTTTCCCCTGTAAATATTTCCCACCAGTCTTTCCGAATCATTCCGTTCGATAAATACTTCAACAAGCTCTTTGTCTTCTAAAAGTGCCACTCTTTTCTCGTTTAGACCCACATCTACAATTATCTCACTAACCATATTACCACCTCATATAGCTAATAATGCGTTATCAAGAGGGTTAAGCATTTTATCCCCTTTATCAATAAAAAGACCCGAACGATGTACCTTTAAAACATTCAAATCGTAGCCAGATATTTCACCAAAAGCCTGCAAGGCAAACTCCGGCTTAAGATTTGCCATGCTCCCCGCACTTAGAAGTAAAGAAAAACCGAAATACTCATTTACTTCTTTATTAGTCAGTAATTCATTTAAACCGTTGAGTTTATCTATGTACTCTAAAAGAGCAATACTCGTGAGTTTACGGACGTCTACTTCTTTATCTTCAAAACTCCTTTTATTTCCAATATACTGCGCACTAAATTTCTGAATCATAGGCCTAATATCAACTTTTTTTACTTTACCCTTACTTTCTTTCGTTATAAATATCTCTTTATTCTTCATAAAATCAAGGATTTTCTCACCAATTTCCTCTATACCCGGATTCTGTGATATTGTAACCAAAACTTCATAGGATGCTTTTGTAATAGATGCCATTATATTTGACTTTGTAGTTCTGACCTTAGCATCACTAAGCTTTAACCCCTCCGGTAATTGTTTATTCAAAATGTCAACAAACTCGGAAGGCTCCATTTCTTCACTAAGCTCAAAATCAACATATTCTGCATCACTTGTTACCCCTACAGATAAAGGAAGTCCGAATACAATCTGAGGATGGGGGTTGAACCCCTGTGAATAATAAATTGGTATACGAGAACGCCTTAATGCCCTCTCAAACATCTTCATCATGTCCAGATGAGAAATATATTTTACCTGCTCTCCCCTTATAAACCTTGCCCGGATATTAATCAAAACAAATACCTCCACCAAAAACTGTTGCTCCACATCCAGAGCAGTCCACCCTGCAGTTTGGAGTAAGTTCTTCATTATATGCTTTTTTGCACTCTCTGATCAGATGATCCTTAGAAACACCTATATCAATGTGATCCCACGGTAACACTTCATCAAATTTCCTCTTTCGGTTTGCATAAAAATGAGGGTCTATATCACATTCACTAAACGCTTCCATCCATCGGCTGAACTTAAAATGCTCACCCCAACTATCAAATTTACATCCCTTTCTTACTGCTTCTAAAAGGACTTGTCCAACTCTCCTGTCACCCCTTGCAAACACTGCTTCCAAGAGGCTTAATTCAGGGTCGTGCCAACTGTATTTAATATATTTGCTCTTAATCTTACCCTGTAAAAACTTCTGCTTTTCCCTCAAGGTTTCGATATCATCCTGAGGCTCCCATTGAAAAGGTGTAAACGGCTTGGGCACAAAAGACGAAGTACTCAGCGAAATGCTCAGTCCCTTACCCCTGTTCTCCTTAGGAGTTGACATGTAAGCATCCACTACTTTATATCCAAGGTCTGCTATACCGTTAATATCATCAAAAGTCTCGGTTGGAAGCCCAATCATAAAATAAAGCTTAACTCCACTCCAGCCACCGTTAAAAGCAGTTCTAACCGAATTTACCAAATCCTGCTCTGTAACCCCTTTGTTGATTACATCGCGAAGTCTCTGGCTCCCTGCTTCAGGTGCAAAGGTCAGACCGCTTTTTCTAACTTTCTGAGCTTTTTCCATAAGTTCGAGAGAAAAAGAGTCAATTCTTAACGACGGTAATGAAAGGTTTACCTTTCTTTGCTCCATTTCACCAATAAGACCTTCAGTAAGATCTTTAAACGAACTATAATCACTGGTACTCAAAGAAGTAAGAGAAATCTCTTCATAGCCTGTGTTATCCACTAAATTTCCTGCATGTTCTAAAAGTCTTTGATGCGACCTTTCTCTCACAGGCCTGTATATATATCCTGCCTGACAAAACCTGCATCCCCTTATACACCCTCTAAACAGTTCAAGCATAATTCTGTCATGTACGATACCAGTAAATGGAACAATTACTTTATCAGGAAAATAAGCCTTGTCAAGATCCTTTATAATTCTCTTTTTTATTTTTTCAGGATAGTTTTCACTCAAAGGTTTTATACTTAAAATGGTATTATCCTCATTATATTTCACTTCATAAAACGAAGGAACATAAATCCCCTCTATTTGAGATATGGATTCCAAGAACTTCTCTCTTGGTAAGTTCTGCTTTTTCCACTCCACATAGGTATCCATAACCTCATTAATTATCTCTTCCCCTTCACCCATCATAAAAAAGTCAATAAAGTCTGCTAAAGGTTCCGGGTTATACGCGCATGGCCCTCCGGCACATACAAAGGGATGTTCCTTTGTTCTATCGCCAGATAAAACGGGTATCTTTGCAAGATCCAACATATTTATAATGTTAGTGTAACTCATTTCATACTGCAGGGTAAATCCGACAATATCAAAACTTTTTATCGGGTCATGTGACTCAAGAGAAAAAAGAGCTACATCATTTTCTCTCATCTTCTCCTCCATATCCACCCATGGAGCAAATACCCTTTCGCAATAAGTATCCTGCCTTTCGTTGAGAAGATGATACAAAATCTTCATCCCAAGATGAGACATACCTACTTCATAAACATCAGGAAAACAAAAGGCAAACCTTGCCTCAATCCCCTCAAGGCTTTTGTGAACACTGTTCCACTCATTTCCTATATATCTCGAAGGTTTTTCTACACTCTGTAATATATTATCGCTTATCTTTATACTCAATTCATCCTCCAACTGTAGCTTAAAGTCAGTTAATCATATTTTATGTAATCTAAAATCAACAACCACAAGCGTGCATTTTTCCATTTTATACAAAGAAAATCAAGAAAACTTTTATTTATATATACTTATAATAACCAATTGATTACTTTTTAGCAATAAAAAACTTATATAATACGAAAACTTTACATTTTGTCATACTTTACATTATGCCTTTTTTATCCTCAATAAATTCAACTATATTTCTCTCAAAATACATTTTACAATAATAAATTCAATTTTTCGAATACCCTTACTCAATGGTGACCTTGCCGCTTGTGGGCGTAATCTGAACCCAAGTCTGTCCTGGATTAAGGATAATATCGTTTCCGTTAACATCAGTATATTTTGTCTGCTCTGTTCTCGATTTCTTAGACCACTTAATTTCTATGGACTTTCCGTTTGAAATATAGTAACCGCTGCCGCTTCCAACAGTATTTACCTCCTGTCTTCCAGCGTCATCTCCTTTTATAAGATGATTGGACACCCTTTGTATAATAATGTTCTTAGCCGTAAACTGCTCACCTGTTAGTCTCTCCATATGTGCATCCCCTTTTCTGTATCGCAAATACAGCTTTTTGGCAGCATCATACTTAAAAGAGCAACTATAACTTGATGTATATTTTATGTTAATATTTTCAGCTTTGCCCTCACCCGGAAGGTCGGAATCCTTGTCAGAGAATTTGAAAACAAGTCCTTTATCAGTCTCGGTACGATACTTAACCTTCCCTACATATCCTTTTACTTTTTTCATTGAAGTATAGGAATCCTGCCAGTTTTTTCTATCCTTCGTCAAATCCCAGAATACTTCTCCTCCATTTGCAACACCGTTTATATTATTAATTTTATACTTTTTAATATCGTTCATGGCCATTGGACTATATCCAAAATGAACATATATTGCGTCATGTTCCATTGCATAATCAAGGAAATAATGTCTTGAGCTTCTAACCGGTCCTATCATATCGGGGTTCTTATCCCAAAAAACCGGCATCAGCCTTGTCTCACCGCCTTCAACAACTATCTCATAAACAACCTGTGCGAGATATATACCACCCTGTGGCAATGATCTTGTTCCTTCATTATCAATCATAACTGCATAAGGCCTCATTCCTTCAACCGGAGGAGTGAACACATCACCAATTGTATCCTTTTGAGAACCGCTTTTATCTTCACCTGTATTGTCGGAATTAACATTATCCTCAGGAGGTTCTGTGGTTACCGGCGTTGAAACAGGCACACTGTCAGTATTTTCAGGCTCTGCGACTGACGGAGTATCATTTCCACATCCTCCCAATATCAATAACTGAGACAAAATAAATAATATCAATATTACCGTTTTACCCATTTGAATTGATTTTTTAAACATAAAGATCCCCCATTATTTCTCGTTTATATCTAAACATTTCTACAACGGTAAAAAAAATCCTCTAAGGGACAAAAAAATTGACCATAAATAGCCATATTTCCAAAAATTTAAAGCTCCCCTATTTTTTAATAAAGGGAGCTTCTCAACTTCTCATTATCAGGCTGTAAAAAACATTTCTTTTCTTATTTCCCATCCGGTCATCCTTCTCCGGACACAAAAACAGTTAAAGGAAACAGAAATGTTTATTACTGCTCTTCAAAATCAAATTCATCTTCCATCCTGACTCTGAACTCTTCAAATACAGCATCCAGTTCGTCATCATCTTCTACACTGACAAAACTGTCATCAGCTTCTCCGTGTTCAATTTTTAGTATTACAACTTCATCAATATCCTTTTCTTCCTCACTCTCATCAATCGGAAGAAGTACAACATATTCATTTCCATTTAGTTCAATAGTATCGAGATGTTCAAATTCAACCTCTTCACCATTTTCATCTACCAAAACTACTATATCATCTCTTTCTTCAGACATATTCTTTTACCTCCCGTTTGCCATTATAAGTATTAATTATAGCATACATCATAAAAAATTCCATCATTTTCACTGCAATTAGTTTATATTTTATTTTAAATCATTAAAAACACATCAATACTATTTTTATCTAATATTTTTATTATATTCTGCTAAAATTAAAAACAGTTGCAAGACATTAAAAATCTCTTTTCATCTATATTTAAACCTGCATACTGTCTAAATATCCCTGCAGTATATAAACTGCAGCTATCTGGTCAACTACCTGCTTCTTTTTTGATTTCTTAACCCCAAGTTCATGCATTGTCCTGTTTGCAGATACTGTACTTAGCCGCTCATCCCACTTAATTATCTGAATATCTTCAAGCCTGCTTTTTAAGAGTTCAATAAACTCATTTGTTTTCTCACCCCTAGGTCCAATCGTTCCATTCATGTTCTTCGGAAAACCTACAATGACTTTTTTTGCTCCATATGAATTAATCAGCTCTAGAATCCTTTCAATAGGTCGTTCGATATCTGCCTTCCAGTTAATAGTCTCTAAACCCTGCGCTGTCCACCCAAGCGGATCACTTACAGCTATTCCTATCCTGCTGTCTCCATAATCAATTCCAATTATTCTCATAAAACCTCCAAGTTACCAACGCATCTATTGCTTTTAAACATAATCCCTTTCTAGAAATAAGTTATGTTCAAAATGCACATCCTATAATTTTTGCTGATTAACAAATCTTTATTGCAAAATTAGGACACGCACTTGCGCAATATCCACATAAAAGACATTTTTCTTCGATTACCTTAGCTTTGTTATCCTTTAAATATAGCGCTTCCTGGCTACATTTCCGAACGCAATTCCCGCATCCTTCACACCAGAAATCTATATGAAGATGTTTCTTTCTGTCGGCAGCAATAGATTTTATATGTTCGGGAACTGGTTCATTATTAAATACGCACACATTCATTATAACCTCTTCAACTGATTGCATTCCAACAGCTACTGAGTGAATAAATGGAATATTTAAAACGAAATCCATACACTCACTGTAGGTATTGAGTAAGTTTCCCCCTCCTAAGGGCTTCATTCCGTATATTCCTTTACCGTTATCATATGCACGTTTAACTGCAGACAGCATATCTTCTATTGTTCCATCGCCAATCCCTATTCCGCTTTTATTTATTATTGGATGTATAACTTCTATGCCAAGCATATCGGCACAGGCTTCCACTACTTCTACATTATGCGTAGATACACCGACAGCTCGTATCAGTCCTTTTTCCTTCATCGAAAAATAGTATTCCAATGCCTCGCGATGTCCTCTAAGAGTCATTCTGCTCTCCTGTTCGTGAAGCATAAAAATATCTATAACATCAACATCCAATTCCCTTCTAGCTTTTTCAAAACTCTCCCTGGCTCCCTCTGCGGAATAAGCATAAGATTTTGTAGCTATGACAGGCCTGGATTTAGCTTGCTTTATTGCCTCCCTGATATGGGGATAAGTTCCATAAAGCTCTGCAGTATCTATAAAATTCACACCAAGCTCAAGAGCAGTTCTAATTACGTTAGCCCCTTCATCTATCGGCAGATTTGCCTGAAGCGGTCCTATAATCAATCCCCCAAAGCACATTCTAGACACTTCAATACCGGTATTGCCAAGACTTACGTATTCCAACTTCCACACCAACCATTCAAAAATCTTTATATAAATAAAAAACCCCGTATCTTCTATACGGAGCCTTTGTTACCATTCTCTTCCAAGTAAAATCTAAGAATCTCCTCAAGTAGCTCATCCCGCTCTAATCTTCTGATAATGCTTCTTGCATCTTGATGATTAGTTATATATGTAGGATCACCGGAAAGAATATAGCCCACAATCTGATTTATTGGATTGTAGCCTTTCTCCTTAAGTGCCTTATAGACAGAGAAAATAACTTCCCTTGCCTCATTCACCTTTTCATTCTCTACGTTAAACATCATGGTCTCACTGTTTGCCATAACTAATCACTCTCCTGCATAAAGGATGGGATCTTGATAGTTCAAATTACTTAGAATATTTAAGTAAAAAGCCCATATATATATAGTAATACAATAGGATAATTTATGCAATACAAATGAAATTCGATTAATCTTCATTATCTAGGCTAATTTTCGTTTGTCTTACTCGAATATACCATTATCTCTGCTTGTTACTATCATTTTCGATTTGCCCAATCATATAGTCTTCAACAGCCTCATCCAACTTTACTTTGAGGATTTTTCCACACAAATCCGATTTACCTTTAGATAACACCCTTATATAGTTTGGAGTCAATCCTTCTACCAGACCATTTTCTCCCTTAACTTCCTGTTCAACCAAAACTTCCATAATCCTGCCTTCAAAACTCTTATTAAACTCTCTATTTTTCCTCGAAGACAGTTCAATCAAAATATTACTACGTTCTTCCTTCTTCTCAGGAGATATTTGGTTGCCAAATCCTGCTGCCGGTGTTCCTTTTCTTTGTGAATACTTAAACACATGCATGGCCGCAAAGGATATTTCATTCAAAAATTTGACCGTCTCCCCGAACTCTTCATCTGTTTCACCCGGAAATCCAACCATAACATCAGTTGTTACAGACACGTCTTTTATATTGGCTCTTATAAGCTCTATTGAAGAACGATACTCGTCAGTTGTATATCTTCTGTTCATTCTCTTAAGAGTGCTGTCACATCCACTCTGAAGTGATATATGGAAGTGGGGACATACTTTTCTTAATTTTCCCAACTCATCAACAAACTCAGGGGTTATTGTTGTAGGTTCAATAGAACCAAGTCTTATTCTCTCCACACCGTCAATTTCATGAACTTTCCTAATAATATCCAAAAGCGAAGTAGTCTTAATATCTTTTCCGTAGGATGCAATATGTATACCGGTAAGAACTATTTCCTTGTATCCGTTCACAGCCAGCTTGCTTACTTCATCAAGAACATACTCAACCGGACGGCTCCTTATGGGACCTCTTGCATAAGGTATAATACAATAAGAACAAAACTGGCTGCATCCCTCCTGAATCTTAATAAATGCCCTTGTACGTTCCTTGTATACTTCAACCCCCAACTCTTCAAACTCTCTTGTTTTCATTATATCTCTGACTAAATTGATCTTATTTTTACCACTTTCAATCATCTTAATATTTTCAACAATTTTTCCCTTTTCTTTTGTGCCAACCACCAGGTTTACCCCAGGTATACTCATAACTTCATCCGGGGACGTTTGAGCATAACATCCCACAACAGCTATAATTGAGTCCTCATTATTCTTCTTGGCCCTCCTGATCATTTGCCTTGACTTTCTGTCGCTAAGATTCGTAACAGTGCATGTATTGATTACATAGACATCTGCAAACTCCTCAAAATCAACTATTTGATATCCATTATTCTTAAACGTTTCTGAAATCGCTTCCGTCTCATATTGATTAACTTTACAACCCAATGTAAAAAATGCAACTTTTTTCATTATATCCCCCAGGGTAATTTATTTACTTAGGGATAACGAAAAAAACAACATCCTATTCTCATATTTTGAAACATTATCAAATCAAGTTTTTTCGCTATCCAGAGTATGAATTTATATTTTAGTAATACCTTACTATCTTACAGTCTTCCTAATCTTATTACAAATCAGAATATTACAAAATAATGTTCATTTGTATATAAGTTATATTATACTAAATATTTTTGTATAATATGTTTTCACACTTTTAATAAAATACTAAGAAAATTTTAGCAATATCACAATTGACTTGCAACTATAAACAAGATAATATATATAATAAAAGATGGAAATGCATTTGAAAATACAAAAAAGGAGGAATTAGCATGAAATCATTTAATATTTCTTTAAAATCCATTACTGATGTTAAGGATTTTGTAAATATAGTAAATAAATATGACTTCGACATTGACTTGACTTCAGGCCGTTACGTAGTAGATGCAAAATCTATCATGGGTATCTTCAGCTTGGATTTAAGTAAACCTATAAAGGTTGATGTACACGCAGAAGACTGTGAGAAGTTCTACGGCGAGATCAAAAACTTTATAGTATAAATATACCATTAAGGGTCCTGGAATTTCAATTTCAGGGCCCTTGTTTTTACTTTGCTCATTTAAATACATTTAAGCTTATCAATTTCTTCTTCCGATATTACCTTGATTCCGTTTCTCTTCAGAATTTCAGCTGTAACGCCATTTCCTTCTTTCAGCTTTCCTGAAAAGGTTCCATCATAAATATAACCTGATCCGCAAGAGGGACTCCTCGCTTTTAGTATGGCTATATCAATATTCATTAGTTCTGCAATTTTAAGGACCTCTTCAGCGCCCTTCCTGAACTCTGAAGAGACATCAATTCCATTTTTTCTGATTACTTTAGCCGTACCCTCGAGAACATCCCTACCATCTCCGTCCTGTATCTCCGCAGCTAACCTCGGGGTAGCACATCCACCTAATTGTTCCGGGCAAACAGGTACCAGCTTAAACTTTGATCTAAGTTCAACAATATCTTTATTAGTATTGTTTCCGCCGTTATATTTGCAATTTATCCCCAAAAGGCAAGCACTTACCAGTAAAATATTCACCACTCCACATCATCCATATTTTTCTACTCTATCTATTCCTTAGTCCCTTTGCTTGCCTTTTCCCTTTTCTTTCCGGACTTAATAGATTTCTTTACTGACTTTTCCTTTTTCTTTTCAGACTTTTCAACTCTTCTCTTAGGTTTTTCTTTCTTTTTTCCCTGTATATGCAACAATATATCCTTGTCTGCTATTTTTTCTTTCCGTTTACGTTTGGGTTTTTCTTCAATTACAGCTTCATTTTCACTGTCATATACTTCTCCGTCAAAGTCCCCCGGGATAATGGTAAATTCAATCTTCCTGGCTGCAACATCTGCTCTGGCAAGAACCACCTTGATTACGTCTCCTATACGATAGACTTTTCGCGTTCTCTCACCAATAAGACAATACTGTTTATCATTAAATGAATAGTAATCATCTTCCATGTTGCTCATTCTGACAAGACCTTCTATAGTATTATCAAGCTCAACAAACATACCAAAGGAGGTAACATTGGAGATAATTCCTTCGAATTGCTGACCTTCATATTTTTTCATATACTCTACCTTCTTGAGGTCTTCAGTATCTCTCTCAGCTTCCTCTGCTACCCTTTCCCTATGAGAACATTGCCTGCCTATTTCAGGTAGTGAATCAATCAATTCCTCTTCACGTTTGGCACTCATCTGACCTTTTAAATATTCCTTCATAATACGATGAATAATCAGATCAGGATATCTTCTTATGGGTGATGTAAAATGGCAATAGTACTTTGCCGCCAATCCAAAGTGTCCCATGTTCATATGCGTATATTTAGCCTTCTGGAGAGATCTTAACATAACAGTGCTGATTATACGCTCTTCCCTTGTATTTTTAACTTTGTGCAGTAAATCCTGAAGTGCCCTTGGGTGTATTTTATTTATTCCTTTTAATGTATAACCAAGATTGTGTACAAATTCACTGAAATTTTCTATTTTATCTGTATCGGGATCTTCATGCACCCTGTACACAAAAGGTACATTAGCCCAGAAAAAGTGCTCTGCCACCGTCTCATTGCACACAAGCATAAATTCCTCAATTATCTTGTTTGCTATGGTTATTTCATATCTCTTTATGTCGATAGGTTTTCCATTCTCATCAAGTACAATCTTGGCTTCCTCAAAATCAAAATCAATGGCACCTCTTTGCATCCTCTTATTTCTAAGTATCATTGCCAGTTCTTCCATCGTTCTGAAATCATCTACGAGGTAATCATACCTTTCGGACAGTTCCTTGTCCTTTTCAACAAGAATTTTATAAACATTCGTATAGGTCATTCTCTCGTTTGTATTAATGACGCTTTCAAAGATTTCATGATCCACCACCTTACCTGTTGAATCAATCTCCATCATAACAGAAAAGCTAAGCCTGTCTACTTGAGGATTAAGGCTGCATATACCGTTTGAAAGCGCTCTAGGCAGCATAGGAATAACCCTGTCAACCAGATAAACGCTAGTACCTCTTTTTAAAGCTTCTCTGTCTAAAGGAGAATTTTCCGTGACATAATGACTTACATCGGCAATATGAACTCCAAGCTTGTAATTGCCATTAGAAAGCCTCTCAACAGACACCGCATCATCAAGATCCTTTGCATCCTCTCCATCAATTGTAACCATACGCAAGCCTCTTAAATCGCGTCTACCCTTCAACATTTCTTCTGTAACAGTCTGACTTACTGATTCTGCCTGTATAATTGCACTTTCCGGAAACTCCTCCGTAAGGTTGTGCAGCTTTATTATTGACATAATATCTGCACCAGGTTCATCCCTATCACCAATTATTTCAATTATTTTGCCTTCTGCGTTTCTTCTTTTACCAGGCCATAACATTATTTCAGCGATAACCTTCTGACCTGATTTAGCACCGTTTACCTCATCCTTTGGTATGAAAACATCTCCGGATATCCTCCTGTCATCAGGCACAACAAAACCAAAGTATTTACTGCTTTCAAAGGTTCCAACAACAGTTTTGTTAGCCCTCTCGACTATTCTGATAATCTCTCCCTCGGCTCTTTTATCCCCAATAACCTTTTTATTAATTCTGGCAATTACCCTGTCATTATGCATAGCCCCATTTAGCGAATCTGCAGAAACAAATACATCTTTTATTTCTTCATCGTCCGGAATAACAAATCCATATCCCCGCTCATTTCCCTGAAGTCTTCCAACAATGAGATTCATCCTCTCAGGTACTCCATACCTGTCCTTATGAGTTTTAAAAATTTTCCCTTCCGATTCAAGCTCGTCCATTACATTCTTAAACAGTTGCACATCTGTTTTAGGTACATCCAGCACTGTTATAAGCTCACCAAACAGCAGCGGCTTATAGGCATCTTCTCTCATAAATTCCAGAATACGTTCTTTTCTATCCATTATTATTTGTTAATGTGCTAATCCTATAGCAACATTTTCCTCCTTCTTACTAATAAAAAAACCAAGGTTAATAAAAGATGATTTATCTTTCTAAACTTGGTCTATAAAATTCATATATTTATTATTAAACATAAAATTAAAACTATACTCAAATTAATTATGAAATCATGCATAAGCACTATTATACTGCTTCACCCGAAATACTTTGTACAGCTTTTATGGAAGTCTCTACAAACTGCTCAAGCGGTATACCTATATTTTCACAGGATTTAATCTGTTCTAAATCCACATCCTTTATAAAACCCTCTTCATTTATTTTTTCCATAACAAATTCTACAGTCAAATCATTAATTTTCTTGGAGGGCAGAGCCAATACACAAGCGTTCACTATAACAGCCATAGGACTTGCACAATAAAGAGCCTTATCAATTTTTCTCTTTCTTTCAATTCCATGATAATCATTATGCGCTTTGATAGCGTAAACAATCGAACTCTCAACCTCAAGTGTCTCAAGAATTTCTGCACCAACCAAACCATGTTTGGAAGGATCTCCACCTGTTTTATCGTAATCAATGTCATGAAGCAAACCAGCCATTCCCCATTTATCAATATCTTCTTTAAAATAGAAAGCCAATTCCTTCATAATAGCTTCAACTGAGAGAGAATGCCTGATTAAGTTCTCACTCTTCAAACGTCCTTTTAATTCTTCAAGTGCCTGCTCTCTTTCCATGGGAACCATTACCTCCAATTTTTATGCTTATTAAACACGAAAACAAAATCATTATTAAAATACAGGTTCAGACTCCATAGGTACAACTAAACAACCTACTTAAAGTTGTCTCACATATATATTACTAAAATAAAACTACAATTACAAGAAAAAATGAAATCTTCCAAAGAGTTATAATTCGAAATCGGATAATAGGTATGCAAGAATTAAGTACGATATTTTTCTTTTAGCATTCCACTAAATACATAAAATAAAACTGTGGAATTCCACAGTTTTATTTATTACCATTAGGAATTAAATATTATCTGTAAAGCTATTGATGTTACAAGAAACCCTACTGCAGCTACTGCAGTCCACTTACTTAAAAGTGCATCTATAGTTCTACCTTTATTCTTACCGAAGAAAGTCTCGGCTCCACCAGCTATTGCTCCAGATAACCCTGCTTGCTTACCTGATTGAAATAAAACTATTACAATCAAGGATACGCAAAACAGCAAATGTAATATATTAACAACTATTTGCATGCTAAAAGACACCTCCTAAGAAATTAACAAACTTATTTTAGCATACAGCAAACCAAAATACAAGCATAACATGAATAAATTTCATATAACATATTCAATTAAAGACAGGTGCACTTAACTAATGTGTAGAAAAATATACACACTTTAAATCACTTAAGCTTCAAAACTCTACAAAAAGTCGAATTAATATTACATACCCCTGTGCTATTTATTTTTCAAATTGAACCAAGCGTCAATTCCCAGATATCGGCTTGAGCCTCCCAATTCCTCTTCAATCCTGATGAGTTGGTTATATTTCGCAACACGGTCACTTCTAGACGGTGCTCCGGTTTTTATCTGGCCTGCATTTGTTGCTACCGCTATATCTGCAATAGTTGCATCCTCAGTTTCACCAGATCTGTGGGATACAACTGCTGTATACCCTGCTCTGTTAGCCATTTCTATTGCGTCTAAAGTCTCTGTAAGTGTACCGATCTGATTTACCTTGATAAGTATTGAGTTTGCAACTCCCATATCAATACCTTTTTTTAGTCTGGTAGTATTGGTAACAAAAAGGTCATCGCCTACTAGCTGAATCTTATTTCCTATTTTTTCAGTAAGCATTTTCCAACCTTCCCAGTCTTCTTCAGAAACACCATCCTCAAGAGAAATAATAGGATACTTATCAGCCAGTTCTGCCCAAAAGTTTACCATTTCCTCCCTGGTCTTTTTTATTCCTGTTTTCCAGAATAAGTATGTTCCGTCTTCCTGATACATTTCTGTTGCAGCTGCGTCTATAGCAATTCTGAAATCATTCCCCGGCTTATATCCTGCCTTTTCAACCGCTTCCAGGATAACCTGTATAGCTTCCTCATCGGTCTTGAGATTAGGTGCAAAACCGCCTTCATCACCAACGGCAGTACTATACCCTTTATCTTTCAATACTTTTTTAAGGTTGTGAAAGACTTCAGCACACATTTGAAGAGCATTCCTAAAACTGTTGGCCCCTACAGGCATAATCATAAACTCTTGAATATTTACGCTGTTATCTGCATGCTTTCCTCCATTAATAATATTCATCATTGGTACCGGTAGAGTTTTTGAGTTTATCCCACCTATATACTGGTATAAGCTTACCCCAAGTGCCTCAGCTGCTGCCTTTGCAACTGCAAGTGAAACGCCCAGAATGGCATTTGCTCCAAGTTTTGATTTATTTGGAGTACCATCCAAACTGATCATCAGGTTATCAATGGCAACCTGGTCAAAAACATTCATTCCTTCAACCTCAGGAGCTATTGTCTTGTTCACATTTTCAACAGCCTTCATTACTCCTTTTCCAAGGTATCTGTTTTTGTCACCGTCTCTTAGTTCTACTGCTTCAAAAGCCCCTGTTGATGCGCCTGAAGGAACAGCAGCTCTTCCTAGAAAGCCTCCTTCAGTGACAACTTCCACCTCAACTGTTGGATTTCCCCTCGAGTCGAGTATTTCTCTGGCAAATACGTTTTCAATCTCCAAATATTCCTTCATAGTATATTCTCCCTTTCAAATGTATAATTTACTCGGTGCTTGACATAGTCTATTTTTATTACCAGTATATTTTATCCAAAAAAACTAACATTCAAACACTTTTTTTCATAACTGCCTCATTTATTATTAATTATTCTCAAAAAAATCTACTTAAGGTTCATTTCCAAATACCACCTTCCCGGAAACAAAAAGTGTTACTCTGTTCCACTCAAAATACGTCTTTGAAGAAGAATAGGAATAGTCATTCTTTTGATTATATTCGCTCCAATCGTTTTTTGCAAACCCAACAGCCAACTCAACACTTTCTCCGGCTTTAAGCTCACCTGCTTTTTCACTGAAACCTATCTCCAAGTATCTGTCGGCAGTACTTTTCTTATTGCTTAATGAAACAAAATTTCCATAAACATTGGTAGCACCCCTTGAAAAGGAATCACACCAGAATGTTTCAGCCTTATTTTCTTCTTTTGTATAATAGTATCTTATTTTTATATCGGACAGCTTTATACTTTTAGTTCCGCTGTTTGTAACCTTAAACATCGGGTATATGCTGTCGGTGCTTGAGCTTGCATTACCATTCTTATATTTCAGCACAACTTTAGTGCTCTCAACTTTTGGTGGAGTGCTTACCGGTCTGGGTGTTGATGTTTTTACAAGTGTCTTTTGGGGTGTCACCTTAACTGTGACTGTTGGGGTTTGCTTATTCTTTGTGGGTGTAGGAGTTGTTTTAGGTGTTACCTTGGGCGTAGGCGTTATTTTAGGTGTAGGTGTCATTTCAGGCGTAGGAATAACCGTAGGTGTTGGCGTAACCATAACTGTAGGTGATATGGTTGGTAATATTGTAGGTGTTGCAGTAGCTGTTGTCGTAGGCGCTGTCGTAGGTGATATTGCCGATGTAATCTCAGGCACTGTTGGTTCGGGTATTGATGTAGTTATGACATCAGTGGAATTACCAGTGTTATTGTTACTCCTACTAATTAGTTTGGCGCATTGCGAAGCTAAAAGCACACATAATATAAAAATTAAAATCCCAAGTATTTTCTTCCTTTTCTTAACATCATAAAACCATCTCATATATTTCCTCCCAGTAACCACATTTCTACTCAAAAAATTATTATACTATCTAATATTATTTATAATCAATAATAAATGAATATAAAAACAAATATTATAGCTAAAAACAACTTCCAATTACAATTTATGTATATCATTTAATAAAAAATGCTAATTTCCAGAATTCTGCATCAAAACAAATGATAATATGATATAATGAGAATAATTTGAGCTCAAGCTATATTATAATACTTCGTTAATTGAAAAATAATTTGTGTCACCAGATTTATTTTACCTTGCCGTATTTTAAGCCACATAATGTTATTATCGTAAACTATGTTACCAGGCACTTGTTCCTTTAATTAGAACATTTTTTCAATAATCTTCGTCAAATGGAATATAATTAAAAGCATCAATTTTTAAGGAGGATGATTTCCAGTGATAAAAACTGTTATAAAATGTTTTTCTACTTTCCTGATTTTATTTATGCTTGTGTTAATGGCTGGGTGCAAAAGCTATAATTCCAAAAGCGTTCCTGAGTCGGCAAATAACTTAACTTATTTTGATATGGATAGTAGTAGTTTTAGATCAGAACCATCAGTCGAATTTAATGAAGACCTTGAGGTAAGCGAGAAAACGGAAAGCAATGCAGATACAAATGCAGATAATTCAACCGCATTAACAGGGACGGGTGAAGCCAGCAAAGCTGTGAATAACCCGATTGTAAATCAAAGAAAATTTATCCGAAACGCAAATATTACAGTCGAAGTCGACAACTTTGATGCAGCTTACGGTAAAATCGAGTACATAATAGGAAATACAGGCTATGTTCAGGAATCAAAGATAAACAAAACCAAGCACTATGTAGATGATAAAGAAATCCTTGTCACAAAAGGGGTCATTATTATCAGAGTAGATGCAGATAAATTTAGTGAGGTTTTAAAAGACATAAAAGGCTTAGGACTATTGACCGACGAAAATATCAAAACCGACGATGTAACAGCTCAATTCTTTGATGTCGAATCAAGATTAAGGCTATTAAGATATGAAGAAAGCAGACTTGAAGAATATTTAAAGAAAATTGAAGACCCTGACACCATTTTTAAGACCGAAAGCAGATTAACAGACATAAGACATGAAATAGAACAACTTACTGCTACTCTCAACAAGCTTTCAGATTTAGTTAAGCTATCTACCATTACTATCAATATGAATGAAAAGCTTCCCGATTCACTTGCAAAACCTGTTGAAACTTCTTACTTAGGTAAACTTAAGGATAACTTTTTGGAAAGTTTGTATGCAGTTGTAGAATTTTTAGGCAATCTGTTAATATTTATTGTATCGTCATTACCTTCGCTACTTCTGCTGGCAATTATATTCTTTGCAGGTTATTTCACATATAAAAAGTTCTTTAAAAATAAAACAAAACCACAAAATCAAGAAAGCCCTACCGCGAAAAAAGATGTTGAATCCTGATTGAATAAATCTTAAGCTATGGATCGATTCCATAGCTTGTTTTTTTTATTTGACAAATATGCCGGAACATCCTACAATCATATTTGTTAGTGATTAAACATATGATTGGCGGGATAAAGTTGGTTAAACTTACTTTGAAATATTCACTGTTTGCAGGCATTTCAACATTGTGTAATCTGGCAACACAAAAATTTATTTTGCTGCTTATTCCCTACTTTGGAATTCTTAATGGTTTTGATTCTTTTGATGTATTTGGACTTTTCAACTTGGATCTGTTTCTATTAACTGCAATTTTCTTTGGAACTTTGGTTGGATTAATAATAAAGTATTTCCTTGATAAAAAATATATTTTCGAATTTGAAACAAAAAGCACCTCTGAAAACACCGGAAAGTTTTTGCTGTATTCTTTTATGGGCATATTTACCACACTGATATTCTGGATTTTTGAGATATCTTTTGATTTCTTTTTTGATAATGATTATGCCTTATATATAGGAGCCATAATAGGGCTTACTATAGGTTACGTAATAAAATACAACCTTGATAAACGTTTTGTTTTTAACCGGAACAGTTAACACATTTATTATTTAGAGTATTCTGAAACAAAATACTGCTGATTTTCTAGTTCCTTTAAAAATCAAAATATGATATCTTATTCCAAGAATAGGCTATACAAGAGGCAAGTTTAGAAATTGATATGCCTTAAATATAAAATACCCAAAATTCAAAACAAGTGCTTTCTAACATTACTAATTTCCAGTCTTTCATAATGCTAAAAATGCGCTTCCTCTGTCTGTGCCCCGCATACTTTAGAATTAATTTCTGTTATGGGGCACAAGTTTGAATTTCAGGTATTTAAAACTCTGGTATTTTATTATTGATTTCTTTATGATTTCCGGGTCAGACTTTTTTCTGCAACAGGTTAATTATACCGCAGTATAACCGCCATCGACTGCAAGCATCTGACCGGTTACGTATGATGCCTCGTCACTTCCTAAAAATACAGCTGCCGCATTCAATTCTCCATAATTACCATAACGCCCAAGGGGCACTGTTGCTTTCATGTAATTTGTAAACTCCTCTGTCCTCAATGTATCAATGGTTAGTTCAGTCTCAAAATACCCAGGACAAATTGCATTACATGTAATATTATATGATGCCAGTTCTGCTGCTACGGCCCTGGTAAAATTAACAACTCCACCCTTCGAGGCATGATAGGCAACAGTATCAATTGCCGTGTTTCCAACATGACCATAGATAGATGCGATATTAATAATTCTTCCGTATTTTTTCTCTACCATATACTTCGCAAATGCTCTTGTTACTTTAAACACGCTTGTTAGATCCGCATCCATTGTAAAATTCCAATCTGCATCAGTCATATCAAGTACACCAGCATTTTTAGCGGCGCCTGCATTATTAACTAAAACATCAACTTTTCCATACTCTTTAATTGCAGCTTCAGCGGCATTATTTACTTCATCAGTATTCGTAACATCACACTTTACAGGCAGACACCTAACACCCATAGCCCTTATTTCTTCTGCAACTTTTTCCAGTCTTTCCATCCTCCTGGCCATAATAACCAAATCTGCACCATGTTCTGCATAACCTTTCGCCATTTGCACTCCCAAACCTGAAGAAGCACCTGTAATAACAACAACACGACCTTTTAAATTAAACATCCAAATTCACTCCTCTTACGTTATAATAACGAAAGCAATTGCATGAAACACATAACATCATACTTTTATTCTACTTGCTTATTAAAGACTCTCCTGTCATCTCGGCAGGTTTGTCAAGCTTCATTATATCAAGTATTGTAGGCGCCAAATCTGCAAGTCTTCCTTCCTTGAGCTTAATATCCCCAAGTCCTACAGCTATCAACGGAACAGGATTTGTTGTATGTGCTGTGAATGGCCCACCGGATTCATAATCCAGCATTTGCTCTGAGTTACCGTGATCAGCCGTTATAAGAGCCACACCATTTTGTGCCTGTATTGCAGATATAACTCTTCCAAGACACTCATCCACAGCTTCAACTGCTGCTTTTGCAGCATCAATAAATCCTGTGTGACCTACCATGTCAGGATTTGCATAATTTAATATAATTACATCATATTCTTTCGAGTTAATCCTCTTCACCACTTCATCAGTTACTTCATATGCACTCATTTCCGGCTTAAGATCATATGTTGCAACCTTTGGCGAAGGGATAAGCGCTCTGTCTTCTCCCTCATAAACGGCCTCTACTCCACCATTAAAGAAGAATGTAACGTGGGCATATTTCTCTGTTTCGGCAATTCGAAGTTGTCTAAAACCATTTTTGCTTATATATTCACCAAAAGTGTTTTCAAGACTTTGTGGTTTAAATGCTACAACTGCATTTTTAATTGTCTTGTCATACTGTGTCATGCAAACAAATTTAACAGGTAAATAGCCTTTTCCTCTTTCAAAACCTGCAAAATCTTCATCAGTAAAAGTCCTTGTAATTTCTCTTGCTCTGTCAGGCCTGAAGTTGAAGAAAATAATTGAGTCATTTTTATCAATTGTAGCAACTGGATTTCCGTTTTCTTTTATTACTGTGGGCTTAACAAATTCATCATATTCTTCTCTGGCATAAGACGCTGCAACTGCTTCCCCAGCACTTGAAGCTTCAAGACCTTTGCCAAGAACCATTACATCATATGCAAGCTGCACTCTTTCCCATCTGTTGTCTCTATCCATTGCATAATATCTTCCCATTACCGAAGCAATTTTGCCAACTCCTATTTCCTTAAGTTTTGCTTCGAGCTGCTCAACAAACCCCTTGGCACTGTCAGGAGGCACATCCCTACCATCAAAGAAACAATGAATATATACATCTTTGAAATTCTGCTTCTTAGCAAGCTCAACCAACCCGTAAAGGTGGGTATTATGGCTGTGGACACCACCATCAGAAAGAAGCCCGAACAGGTGAAGCTTGGAGTTGTTCTTCTTGCAGTTTTCTATTGCACTTAAAAACTCTTCCTTCTCAAAGAAATCTCCGTCTTCTATTGATTTCGTTATGCGGGTCAATTCCTGGTAAACAATCCTTCCGGCACCAATATTGGTGTGTCCGACTTCCGAGTTACCCATCTGACCATGTGGGAGTCCAACATCCATACCACTTGTTCTTATAACTGTATTGGGATATTCCTTCAATAATTTATCAATATTAGGCTTATTTGCTGCCTCTATAGCATTCCCCTCTGTTTTTGGATTTATTCCAAATCCATCTAAGATTATCAATGCAACCAATTTATCTTTCATAATACACTCTCCATTCAACTTTATTACCCCTTAATATATACCCACTCAGCTTTATTTTAAACTTCCGAAACAGCGTGTGACTGAAGTGCGACATTAAATATGATATAACTAACCCTCCAGTATTTATAACCGGAGGGTTACATAATGTTCAACGATTTATTAATGTCTTATTTGTTGTACTTTGCGATCTTTTCAAAATCGTCAAGCTTAAGGCTTGCTCCGCCAACAAGACCACCATCAATGTTTGGCATTGCGAAGAGTTCTGATGCATTAGCAGCATTTACACTACCACCATATTGAATTCTTACAGCCTGAGCCACATCGTTTCCGTATAACTCTTTAACTACATTTCTGATAATTGCACAAACTTCTTCAGCCTGGTCGTTTGTAGCAGTTTTACCTGTTCCAATAGCCCAGATAGGTTCGTATGCAATAACAGTTTCCTTAACCTGCTCAGCCGACAACCCAAGTAATGCTATCTTAACCTGGTATCCAACAAGTTCTGCTGTAACACCCTGTTCTCTTTGAGCAAGTGTTTCACCGACACAAATAATAGGTTTCATACCATATTTGAATACTGCATGAGCTTTTTTGTTAACTGTTTCATCAGTTTCAGCAAAATACTGCCTTCTTTCAGAGTGACCAATTATTACATAGTCTACTCCAAGGTCAGCAAGCATTGATCCTGATACTTCTCCGGTATATGCACCGTTTGCTTCCCAGTGCATATTCTGTGCAGCTACTTTAATATTTGAACCTTCAGCAGCTTTTTTAACTCCAGGAATACAAACAAATGGCACGCCTACAACAACTTCAGCGTCAGCGCCTGCTACTCTTGCTTTTAAAGCCTCAACAAATTCAACAGCTTCTTTTGCTGTCTTATTCATTTTCCAGTTTCCTGCTGCTATTTTTACTCTACTCATAATATTTTACCTCTCCCCTTATTTATCCAAAAGTACATCTATTCCTGGAAGAACCTTTCCTTCAAGGAATTCTAATGATGCTCCACCGCCTGTGGAAATGTGTGTAATCTTATCAGCAAAACCAAGTTGTTCAACAGCAGCTGCAGAGTCTCCTCCACCTATTATGGATACTGAACCTGATTCAGCAACAGCTCTTGCAACTTCTTTTGTACCGTTTTCAAAGTTTGGAAACTCAAATACGCCCATAGGACCGTTCCAAACTACAGTCTTTGCATTTTTAATTTCGCTTGAATAAGCAGCAACTGTCTTAGGTCCTATATCCATACCCATCCATCCGTCAGGTATACTGTCGGAGTCAACAACTTTACGTTCTGTATCATTCTTGAATTCCAAACCTACTACGTTATCTACAGGAAGCAACAATTTTACACCCTTGCTTGCCGCCTTATCCAAAAGGTTCTTTGCAAGATCAACTTTATCGTCTTCACAAATGGAAGTACCGATACTATATCCTTTTGCTTTAAAGAAGGTATAAGCCATACCTCCGCCAACTATCAATGTATCAACTTTATCTATCAGATTTTCTATAACTGCGATTTTATCGGAAACTTTAGCTCCACCTAAAATTGCCACGAAAGGTCTTTCTGGATTTGAAAGTGCTTTACCCATAACTTCGATTTCTTTTTGAATCAGATATCCGCAAACTGCCGGAAGATGATCAGCAAGCCCTGCTGTTGAGGAATGTGCTCTGTGAGCTGTTCCGAAAGCATCATTTACATAAATTTCCGCCATGCTTGCCAACTCTTTTGAGAAAGCAGGATCATTTTTTGTTTCTTCCTTGTGGAATCTCACATTTTCAAGCATTAAAACTTCGCCATCTTTAAGCGCTGCAGCTTTAGCTTTTGCATCTTCACCGATAACATCTTTAGCTATTATTACTTCCTTGCCCAAAAGTTCGCCAAGTCTTACAGCTGTAGGCTTCATGCTATATTTATCTTCAAAACCTTCCTTTGGTCTTCCAAGATGCGAAACCAATATTGTCTTTGCACCTTTATCAACTAAATACTTGATTGTTGGAAGTGCTCCTACTATTCTATTATCGTCTGTGATTTTTTTATTTTCATCCAAAGGTACATTAAAATCAACTCTTACAATTACTTTTTTGCCTTTTACATCTACATCTTCAATAGTCTTTTTGTTCATAAATGCCATAATTATCCGCGCTCCTTTAATTTTTTAGAAAAAGGTTCGGTTACTAAATAACCGAACCTCCTTTAGTTAAAAAATTACACTCAATTATTATTTAGCATCAACAGTTGCCATGTATGCAATCAAGTCAACAACTTTGTTTGAATAACCCCACTCATTGTCATACCATGATACCAATTTAACAAAATTACCATTTAAAGGTATACCAGCTTTAGCATCGAATATTGAAGTACGTGAATCACCAACGAAATCTGATGAAACAACTTCATCTTCAGTGTATCCGAGGATACCTTTCAATTCATTTTCTGATGCTTTCTTCATAGCTGCTTTGATTTCATCATAAGTAGCTGATTTTTCCAAACGGCAAGTCAAGTCAACAACTGATACGTCAAGAGTTGGAACTCTGAAGGACATACCTGTCAATTTACCGTTCAATTCAGGAATAACCTTTCCAACTGCTTTAGCCGCACCAGTTGATGAAGGTATTATGTTACCAGCAGCTGCACGTCCGCCTCTCCAGTCTTTCTTTGAAGGACCGTCAACAGTCTTCTGTGTAGCAGTTGTAGCATGAACTGTAGTCATCAAACCTTCAACAATACCGAAATTGTCATGAAGAACTTTTGCCAAAGGTGCCAAACAGTTTGTAGTACATGAAGCATTTGATACAACATTCATATCTTTAGTGTATTTATCGTTGTTAACGCCCATTACGAACATTGGAGCATCGGCTGAAGGAGCACTTATAACTACTTTCTTTGCTCCGCCTTTAAGGTGAGCTGAAGCTTTTTCTGTTGTAGTGAATACACCTGTTGATTCAACAACATAATCTGCTCCGCAATCTTTCCATGGGATTTCTTCAGGATTCATAGCTGCAAAAACGCTGATTGCTTTACCGTTTACAACCAGTTTACCGTTATCTTCACCTATTGTACCTTTGAATTGACCATGTACTGTATCATATTGAAGCATGTATTTCATGTATTCAAGATCAATAAATGGGTCGTTTATACCTACTACCTCAACATTTGGATTGTTTAATGATGCTCTGAAAACAAGACGTCCTATACGTCCAAAACCGTTAATACCTACTTTAACTGCCATTAAAAATCGCCTCCTATGTATTTATATTGAATTTATATATTAGCAATTGTGTAGCATGAACACTGCAAATTATTCATCCATTGGAAACATTCTCATGCAACATTAATCATTTTATATTATTTCATTTTTATTTTCAATACCTAATATAAAAATAATTAAATTTTTAACAAACTAATTCTTAGCTGTTCTAAAAGCATCATTCAAAACTATTATTCACACATATAAACAATTTATGCGTACTTATTTAGCTTTATAAACTATATTATATTTATTTACCAGCTTAACAGGACTATATGACAGCTTAGCCTTTCTTAGTCCTTCCAATCCAAGATCCTGTTCCCTGTTAATATACTTGACATTTTTCCAACTATTCTCGCAAAATTGTTGATTAATAAATGTGTACAATCCTCTGATATCATCATTTGCCTTTTCTATGTGAATTACGGCAGTATTCTCATTGAGAAGTTCTCCGACAGTATATGCTTCAAATCTTCCGCTTACTTTTATTAAAGCACCTTCGTACCCAAGTGTCCTGAAATTACGCAATGCCTCGTTATTGGCAAGTTTTTCGCAGTACAGCCCTTTATGATGTTCGCAGCTTCGCCTTGCACACCATTCTTCATTTATTCTGGTGCATTCATCCAACAAATCTTCTCTCAGCCTGACATATTCATACTCATATTGTTTCTTAAAGCTGTTTAAATGATTTTTCTTTCCGTGATACTTCTTTCCCGCCAAACTTATGAGGTCATCTGTAAGGTAAACGTAATCGCTGCTGTCCCTATCCAAAGTAATATCTGCTACATCTCCAATGAATTTCTTAAATATGTCGACCTCATCTTCAGTAACCCGTTTAAATAACAACCTCCAGCCCTTTGCCCCGAAGTATTCCTTTATATATCCAAAGGCCTGAATAAAGCCTTCTTCAGTGTACTCACCTATTGGAACAAATGCAAAAGGCTCAGCATTATCAGGAACTGAAATCAGGCATAACAGCTCCCCTGCCACTCCAAATCTGAATTTATATGAATTTCGCCACATAAAAATATTTGTAAAGTTTAATTCTGAAATCTGCGGTTTATGAGCTTTAATATATTTATCAAATATCTGCTTATCATCTATATTTACTTCCCTCAGCTCAAGCATGAAAAACCTCCTTGCAAAATAGTACATAGAATGAGCTCCGTATACATTAGCTTCTCATTTTCCTAAAATAATAAACTGCCTCACTTTTCAAAAAGAATTTATAGAAGCAGTTATAGAAGTCAATTCTTTACCCTTACTATTATACTAAAATCTCTATAAATTGCTAAAGATACATATCGCAGCATAAGCTGCAATCAAAGTATATAGTTCAGCTGCGATAAACAGTGGAACTATATCTTCCCAAAAAGTGTCTTATAACGCTTACTCTATAAGACTTTCAGTATAAAAGTTTGTTAAAAAACAGCCTTTTTGAGAAGCATACTATAAATCATATCAATCACCAAAACCAACCCCAAGACTTTTGGCAATATTTACAAGTTCCCCATTGGGATCAACTGTTTTTAATGTGCCCACCGCTTCCTCAATTGGCACCTCTGTAATACAGTTTCCTTTAAGACTAACCATAGTACCGAACTTTTCCTGATTAATAAGTTCTACTGCATGAACTCCAAATCTCGTAGAAAGTATCCTGTCATAAGGAACAGGAGCCCCGCCTCTTTGTAAATGCCCTAAAACAGTAACCCTGGACTCAATACCCGTAATTTTTTCAATTTCCTCTGCTATTTTATTTCCCACGCCTCCAAGCCTCACAGGATCAGGGCTATCTTTGATAACTTTACTTATAACCACATCACCCTGAACCGATTTAGCCCCTTCAGCAACAACTATAATACTGAAGCTTTTACCACGGTTCTTTCTCTCCATTACTTTTTGAGCGACTTTATTTATATCATATGGTATTTCCGGAATCAGCACTACATCTGCGCCTCCGGATATTCCTGATTCCAGAGCTATCCAACCGGCATATCTTCCCATTACCTCAAGAATCATTACCCTATGGTGAGACTCAGCAGTTGAGTGCAATTTGTCAATTGCTTCAGTAGCTGTATATACGGCAGTCATAAATCCAAAGGTTATATCCGTAGCTGAAAGATCATTGTCAATTGTCTTTGGGACTCCCACCCCTTTTATTCCCATTTTCATTAAGTCTCTGGCAGTAGTCAGGGTACCATCTCCACCAATAAACACCATGCAATCAATACCAAACATCCCCAGATTTTCAAAAACCTTTTTTGACATATCCTTATATTCAGACTTACCGTCCATATCCAATTTGTACTTAAATGGATTATCCTTGTTGGACGTTCCTAATATTGTGCCTCCTCTGTCAAGGAGCCCTGAAACGTCATCAAGATCCAACTTGACAAAATTATTTTCCACCAAACCTCTATAACCGTCTTTAAACCCGATTACTTCGTAACCGTATTTGACAATTGCAGTTTTTACTACAGCTCTTAAAGCAGGATTTAACCCGGGACAGTCCCCGCCACCTGTAAGCACACCTATTCTTTTGACCATATATACCTCCCAATATACTTATTTGCAAAACTTTGTCTTATTTTAGCTATTGCTTAACCGATTCAATTATTGAAACTAAAAACTGCGTTGCCTTTATCATATCATCAATACAAATCTGCTCTTCAACACTGTGTACTTTATCCATACCTACACTTATATCAACAGCCTTTATCCCTTTACTGTTTATTATATTTGTATCACTTCCTCCACCTGTTGCCTCTAGTTTAAGTTCAATGCCCACTTTCTTGGAAGCAACCTTAAGCACTTTTATTATATCATCATCTTCACTTATATTAAACGAAGGATAAAGCAGTTCAGACTTGAACATAACTTTACCTCCAAACTTTTCTGCTGCCTTTTCAAAACAATCCTTCATGTGCTTTGTCTGAGCTTCGAGCTTTTCCATGTTTCTACTTCTTGCTTCAGCTCTGATTTCTACCTTCTCACATATAATGTTTGTTGCCTGTCCCCCACTTATTATTCCTATGTTTGCAGTTGTTTCATCATCAATTCTTCCCAGTTCCATACCCATAATAGCTTCCGCTGCAATCTGTATTGCACTGATTCCCTTTTCCGGTTCCATACCGGCATGTGCTGCCTTTCCGGTGATCACTATTTCTATTTTATTTTGTGAAGGCGCCGAAACAGCAACGTGTCCTATGTTTCCTCCATCATCCATCACAAAAGCATATTTAGCGTTAATTTTGCCTGTATCAAGATTTTTAGCTCCCCATAATCCACCCTCTTCAGCAACAGTGAACGCAATATAAATGTCTCCATGAGGAATATTTTTCTCCTTTAAAACTCTCACAGCTTCAAGAATACACTCTATACCCGCAACATCATCTCCACCTAGTATTGTACTCCCATCAGTTTTAATAATATTACCGTATATTATAGGTTTTTTACCTATTCCCGGTACAACTGTGTCCATATGCGCCATCAATAAAACAGCGGGAGTGTTTGGGTTTCCATCAATCTTACATAATAAATTTCCGGAATTCCCGCCTATTTTGCTTCCGGCATCGTCTTCTTCAACAGAAACCCCCATATCGCTGAGCTTTGCTTTCAAACGATCTGCCATTTCCCTTTCTTTAAAAGTCAAACTGTCAATCCTGACCAGTTCCAGAAATTCGTCCACTAAACGCTGTCTGTTAATCATTGAATTCACCTCGATTTATCGGCAATTCACCAACCATATTTTGTTAATTTCCCCTCAGTTGTCATGCCTTTAAAATTATTCTGCCTTAATGCTTCGTAAACAATTATCGCTACCGAATTGGAGAGATTAAGAGACCTGATCTCTCCTATCATCGGAATCCTTATACACCATTCTTTATTTTGCACCAAAATATCTTCAGGTAATCCCTTTGTCTCTTTTCCAAAAACAAAAAAGCAATCATCCGGGTACTCAATTTCAGCATAAGTCCTTACAGCCTTTGTTGTTGCATAATAAAAGGAAGAACCCTTGTACTTTTCTTTTAATTCCTGAAAACTATCGTAATAAGTTATATCAACCTCATTCCAATAGTCCAAACCTGCACGCTTTAAGTACTTATCTTCAACAGAAAACCCCAACGGCTTTATCAAATGCAACCTTGCCCCAACAGCAGCACAGGTTCTTACAATATTTCCTGTATTTTGGGGTATTTCAGGTTCAACCAGCACTATATTTATAGCCAAAATTACTCCTCCTAAACCAATTGTAAATTCTTTTCATAAATTATATATTAAAATCAAGCAACATTAAAGGAGTCAACAAAAAAAAGATGGTTTTTCAACCACCTTTGATACCTGCCAATATATCACCAAAATCTGCTACTCGATAACAGAAATATCAACTTCCAACCGATCATCTTCATTAAATATTAACGGCACACTTATAGTCTTCATTTTAGTCGGGGAAATCTGCAAATTATCTCCCATCAAAAAAGATGGCGGAGTAATTTCAATGCCAATTCCCTTACTATATAAAATGGTTGCAGCATTTCCCAATATCATATTGGTAAGCTCAGAAATCGCACTTTTAGATATCTCATCAAGTTCTGTAACCGGCATACCAAACATCATAGAGGATGCTATACCAAGCGCAACTTTTTTTGTCATGGAAAAAATCGCCTGGCCTCTGATCTTTCCCGTCAGTCCAACAATAATCACAACACTATCACTGGTATAAGGTGATTCTTTCAAAGTAACATTTCCAAGTCTTGCATCTATGTTTGCTGTCTGTTTTAAAACCGCTTGACTCGCTTCTATGAATGGATTTATATATTCAACATTCATAAACTAATACCACCTTCTCTATTTATACTGAATTACGATACAAATTATTTTAGAGCGAATTTTAAGAACGTAAAAAATCAAACTAAATTTGTAATTCCTAAAGAAATTTTAATGATCAACAAATGCTTGAAACTGATATTCTTGATAAAAAACCAGCGAAGAAGCAATAATTGCATTTTGAATACATAAACATAAAAAATCAAATAGTAATTTACTGTTTTATTATTCTATAGATATTCTCTAAAATCCTTCTTTTTAATGCAGATTTTCATAATTATTTTTCTAAAAATCCATATAAATAATGTTATTTTTTCATATTTATAGTGCATTTATAAATAGCAGGTTTAATAACGGAATAAAAACCTATTATTATAGGGATAATACTCATGTAACCTGAAAGGAAGGGGGTATTTGATAATGAAGCAATTTTTCCCTGAGAGAGTATTTTTTGAACCTTCATCACTAAATTATCCATTAGGCCAAAAGCTTTTAAACTACTTTGAAACCAAGGATATAGAAATTATTAAGGCACCTATTCAGAAAGTACTTCATTCCATACCAGGCAGCACGGAAAACCAAAAATATGCGCACGCCAAAAGAACTCTCGTGGTAACCACAAAAAAGTCTCTCAGGCTTGATGTATGCAAACCTTCAGCGGATTATGAATTCTCCCTTGTTACGAACTGTCCTGGAAATTGTGAATACTGCTACCTTCATACAACTCAGTCGTTTAAGCCATATCTCAGAACTTATGTAAACCTCGATGATATATTTAATTCAATTAAGAAATACATAGATAAGAATAGTAATAAAGTAACTACATTCGAGGCTGCAAGCTCAGGCGACCCTCTTGCTATAGAACATATTACCGGAAGCTTGGGAAAGACCATAGAATACTTTGGAAATCTTGACAACGCCAGATTAAGAGTGGTTACTAAATTTGACAATGTAGAACCATTATTAGCCATTAAACATAACGGCCATACGCGCTTCAGATTCAGCATAAATTCAAGATACGTTATTGATACTTTTGAACATAATACCGCAAACCTGACTGAACGTATTGAGGCGTCGTCGAAAATTTCAAATGCCGGTTATCCAATAGGCTTTATTGTAGCACCAATTATGGTTTATGACGGCTGGAAAGAACAATACAGGGAACTTTTTGAGGCACTTGCAAAAAGAATAAACCCGAACAATCTTAAAGAACCTGTCACATTTGAGCTTATTCAACATAGATTTACTACCACAGCCAAAAACGTCATATTGAACAGGTTTCCAAATACCAAACTTGATATGGAAGAGTCCAATAGGTTTCTAAAATGGGGAATGTATGGAAGGTATAAATATGTTTACCCAAAAGATGTATCAGATGAAGTAAATGATTATATTTCAATGCTCATAAATAGCAGCTTTCCAGCATCAATAATAGAGTACTTCACATAAAGTAAGGAGCAGAATAACGACTGCTCCTTACTTAACACAGGTGCATGTAATAATTGTGAAGAGAAATATACACCATGTGTCAGGATATACCTTTTCTTTTCAAGATTTCCTTCAGAGCCATCGTAGTTATTGGAGAGCCTTTAGTGATTTCATCAGTGTAGTCCATTTTTCCAGGATCTCCTATCCCCACAATAAGAAGGTCTTTCACATCTTTCAATATACTTAAGGTATCACCGCATATTTTTTTGCTTTGGGTGTCATTGCCATATTTATCCACACCATTTTCTATAATCTTTCCTTCTTTTGTAACTGAACAACTTATGGGGATACCCTTACAATCCTTTCCATTTGAAGAAACTGCCACTACACCTAAGACGTCAATACTGTCATCTCCAATAATTGTTTCCATAGCCATTTCGCCTTCACCTTTGCCTTTGGTGCCTCTGTCATCAACCATTACAACGACGGGGTCATGAGGAGCTGTTTTTATGAGATTTATAATTTCTTCTCCCGATAAGACAGTAGGATTGCCGGCAGAAGCTGAAATGCATCTTCCTCCAATCTTAGAAGTTGCCAATTCCACAGCACTTCTAGCAACAGGGTCTCCATCTGTAACCAGTATCACTTTCCTTTTTTGCATAATACCAACTCCTTCTTCTACCTTTTGGCTTTTGGACTGAATGCAACTGATATAAGGTATCCAAAAAATATTGCAGCAGTTATACCTGTTGCTGCCGCTTTTACTCCTCCGGTAAATGCACCTAACAGCCCTATACTTTCTACATCTTTAAAAGTACCCTTGACAAGGTTATACCCAAATCCGGTCAATGGAACCGTAGCTCCTGCACCGCCAATTTCAACCAGCTTCTGGTACACCCCTAGCGCTCCCAGAATTGCACCTGATGTTACAAATATTACAAGAATCCTGGCTGTTGTAAGTTTTGTCTTGTCAATAAGTATTTGCCCTGCAGCACATATAACTCCTCCGACTATAAAAGCATTTATATACGTAACTATATTTTCACCCATTTCATCACCCGGTTTTCTAAATTAGATACTACTTAATTTTCGTTATTCCTCATTGTATAGAATTTGAAATACTTATTGCATGAGCTATTGAAGGTATTGATTCGCCCTGCTGTGAGCTTGTAGTACTAAGCAGTGCACCTGTAGCTACAAACAGAACATTATTAATAACACCTTCCATAAGCTTTTTATAAATAAACCCTGCAAATACTGTTGCCGAACAACCACATCCACTTCCGCCTGCATGGGGATCCTGCCTTTCGCGGTCAAATATCATTACCCCACAATCGTTATATATATCGCTAATATTGTAGCCCTGTTCACGAATAAGCTCATTGCATATTTCCTTCCCAACAGCTCCGAGATCTCCGGTAACAATCAAATCATAACTTTCAGGTGTAAAACCAGTATCCTTTAAGTGTGTAACAATTGTATCCATAGCGGCAGGAGCCATAGCTGCCCCCATATTGTTTACATCCTTTATACCCATATCAACAATTTTTCCTGTAGTAACGTGTGTAATATAAGGTCCGCTTCCCTTGCTCGACAACACTGCTCCTCCCGAACCGGTAACCGTCCATTGAGCGGTAGGCGGCCTCTGTGAACCCAATTCAAGCGGAAACCTGAATTGCTTTTCTGCAGAACAAAAATGGCTGGAAGTAAGACAAACAACATTGTCAGCATAAGCACCATCAACCAATAAAGCTCCTAAACTCATGGATTCAGCCATAGTTGAGCACGCCCCATAAACACCGAAAAACGGTATCCCTGATTCCCTAAGTCCAAAATTTGCTGCTAAACATTGGTTGAGCAAGTCACCCGCAACAATATATTCCATGTCTTCAGCCGTTTTATTGGCTTTTTTCAGCACCTTTGCAAAGGTTTCTCTCATCAGTTTACTTTCTGCTTTCTCCCAGCTTTTCTCACCCCAAAGTTCATCGTCTATTATTTCATCAAAATACAACCTCAGCGGCCCCTCCCCCTCTTTAGGCCCAACAATTGATGCAGTTGCAATAATACTGGGGGGATTATTAAGTTTTACTGTCTGTTTTCCTATTCTTTTAGTTGCCATAAAACACTCCTTAACTTAGCATAAAATGAATTATTCCTGCAATGACTGATGCAGAAATCCCATATACCAGTACCGGGCCTGCAATAACAAACATTTTTGCTCCAACCCCCATTATATATCCCTCACTTTTAAATTCCATTGCAGGAGATACTATCGAATTTGCAAAACCGGTAATAGGTACTATTGAACCGGCTCCGGCAAAACGTCCGATATCGTCATAAACGTTTAATCCCGTTAGCAGTGCTCCTATAAATATCATCAGCAGAGACGTAATACTTGCTGTTTCTTCCTGCCCAAGGCCTTTCGTTTTTAGGATATTGCTAATAAATTGACCTACAATACATATAATACCGCCAACAATAAATGCTCTGATCACATTTCTTAAGGTCTTTGAATTGGGCGATTTCTCATCTACATACTTCTGGTATTCCTTTTTGGTTAAAGTCTTTTGCATTTTTACCTCCATGGTTATTTATCAATTAGTACCCAATCATTTACAACACAAAATATCCCAGTTTCCAAAACAAAAACCCCTTTTGAAGGTATTTTGCTCGATTTTGGCATAAGATAAGCAATAAATACAAACAAAGAAATAATAATCAAACTAATAAATAGTATTAAAACTTTATGTCTTATAAACACACCCGTCATAATTTGACTCACTCCTGTTCTTCTACTATGTCCACTAATAAAACTCGTACTTTGTAAAACATCATTGATTGGAAATAACAATATAACTTTCGATATAATCTTATAACAGATATTAATAGTATTTGAAAAATAAAAAACAATATGCAAAAACATATTGTTTAATATTGCTTAGTATTATTTGACCTACAAGTATTTTATTTTTCTTTTAATTTCATCCAGTATTTTCTTTTCAATTCTTGAAACCTGAACCTGCGATATTCCAAGCATCTTCGCAATCTGAACCTGCGTTTTTTCTTTAAAATATCTCAGTATAATTATCTGCTTCTCTCTAGGCTTAAGTGTATTGAGAACCAACCTTAAATCAATTTTGTCAACAAGATCCACTTCTTCATCATTGCTCTCATTATTCAATTTATCTATTAATAGAACATTTGAACTGTCACTATCACCCACAGTATTATATAAAGACTCCGGCGAACAGTTAGCTTCCATTGCCATAACCAATTCTTCTGCCGCAACATCAAGGCGTATAGAAATCTCGTTTATTGAAGGCTCCCGGCCCAATTCTTTTGTCATAATTTCTTTAGTAACCCTTATCTTATTTGATAATTCCTTCAATGAGCGGCTGACCTTAATAATTCCGTCATCCCTTATAAACCTTTTTATTTCCCCAATAATCATAGGCACGGCATAAGTAGAAAATTTTACATCAAAAGAATCATCAAATTTGCTTATTGCCTTAATTAGCCCTATACACCCTATCTGGTATATATCGTCGGTTTCGTATCCTCTATTTTGAAACCTCTTGACTATACTCCAGACAAGACCAACATTTCTCTCTACCAATATAGATTGAGCTTGTTTATCTCCTACTTTGGCTTTTTTTATTAAATCCAGAGTTTCCATATCAAATATTTCATCCATATTAACTCCTATAACCGCATTAGTTTTTTCAAGCTGTTTTAACAATACAATTCCTATAGATAAAAAACTCTAAAAATAAATTTAAAGTATATTTTTCACCTAACACATTCTAAAATGTACCTTATGTACATATTATTTCCATAATATTCACAATAATACATATATTTAAATATTTATTTATATTTAACTTTAGTTTTCGTTATCTAAATGTATAGAATTAAATCTTTTATACATCGACACTCTTGTGCCCTTTCCAACTTCTGATACAACTTCCACTTTATCCATAAAGCTTTCCATCACAGTGAAACCCATGCCAGATCTCTCCATTTCGGGCTTTGACGTATACATAGGTTGCCTGGCCTGATTCACATCCGGTATTCCCTGACCCTCATCTTCTATAAATATTTCCACACCATCTCTATACAAATTACAACTCATTCTTACTGATCCGTTTGAATTTTCATAGCCATGAATAATTGCATTTGTTACAGCTTCGGAAACCGCTGTTTTTATATCTGCAAGCTCTTCGAGTGTAGGATCAATCTGAGACACAAATGCTGCTGCCACAACTCTTGCAAAAGCTTCATTGCTGGATTTGCTTGAAAACTCCATTTTCATTTGATTTATAGGTTGCATTTTTATTCCCCTTTACATTTTATTAATAGCTACATCTATATTATCATAAGCAGGTATAATTTTTAGTAATCCCGACATCTCAAAAATACGCATCATTTGATCACTAACATTAGTGACAGATAATTTACCGTTTAATTTCTGGACGTTTTTAAACCTCCCCATTATAACTCCAATTCCGGAACTATCCATAAATGATACCTTTGAAAAATCGAATATCACATTTTTTGTAGTTGCTTTAATCAGTTCCGAATCTATTTTCTCCCTGATATACTCTGCCGAGTGATGGTCAAGTTCACCCATAATACTTGCAATCAATGTGCTTCCCTTATAAGAAATTTTTACTTTCAATTTTTATCCCCCTCCACAAATTATTTCTAAAGTCTAATTAATCACTTAAATTAATCAGGATTAAATGTACTTCCTTATATTTGTGGTCTGAATTTTATAACATTTATAGTCTACAGACCACCTGTTGTAATTATGTTCATTCTTTATTTCCCAGATTTCTCCTTCATAAAATATTGTAATTTTTTGTAGTATCAAAATTTTTTTGATTAAAATAACAAAGAGCCGAAACATTGTAACGGCTCTTTCATTATATAATACTTATTTTTATGTATTTAATCATTTTTCAAATTAAATATTCATTCCCCAAAGCCAGCTGTAATCAAGTCAACAATCTCTTTAACAGCAAGTTCTTCATCTTCCCCTTCTGCCACAATTGTAATCTCCGTTCCATTTGAAACTGCCAGTGATATAAGACCCATAATACTTTTAGCATTTACTTTTTTATGCCCTACCTTAATCCAGATATTTGAAGTAAATTTACCGGCAGTCTGAACAAATAAAGCAGCAGGCCTTGCATGTAACCCTGTTGGATTAGTTATTTCAATAGTTTCCTCAACCATTCATAACTCTCCTTTCATCAATCTAGTATTTTCTGCAATCTCATCTAATTTTCTAAGCCTGTGATTAACTCCCGATTTACCTAAAGAAGGACTAAGCATCTCACCTAGTTCCTTAAGACTTGCATCACTGTACTCAAGTCTTAGCTCAGCTATTTGCCGTAGGTTTTCGGGTAAATTGTCAAACCCCAGGTTGTCTCTAATATATTTAATATTATCTACCTGTCTTATAGATGCATCAACCGTCTTTTGCAAGTTAGCAGTTTCACAGTTTACTATCCTGTTAACGTTATTGCGCATTTCCTTTAGTATGCGTACATTTTCCAATTCCAGAAGTGCACCGTGTGCCCCAATAATATTGAGAAAGTCTACTATGTTTTCCCCTTCTTTCAGGTATGCTACATAATACCCTTTTCGTTTAATCACCTTTGCATTCAAATTAAAAAACGTTATCAGATCATTTACCTCTTTGGCAAGTGCATTCTGATGACTAATGATCTCCAAATGATACGTTTTTTCAGGGTCACTCATTGAGCCCGCAGCCAAAAAAGCGCCCTTCAAATATGCTTTCTTACAGCATCTTTTTTTAGCATCTGTCTCATATGGCAAATACCTGACTTCTGAAGCACTAACATACTCAATGTTAGCGTCACTTAAAATCTTTTTTAGTCCGATAGAAGATGTTAATACCAATATATACATTACATGCTTTTTAAGTTTTTTACTTCTTCTTACACTTATTTCAGCATTTACACCATATAAAACTTTTAGCAGTAAAAATACCCTTCTTGCAAAGGCCGCATTTTCTGTTGATATTTTTAAATAGACCTCACTCGAACTTACTGTTTTTACCAAACCAGCTATTCGTACAGCTGCAGCCAACTCACTATGCATACAGCATCTGGCATTCGCATCAGTTCTGCAAAGTTCATTTTTCACTGAAGATGAAAACGACAAATCGGACACCTCAATCAAAAACAATTGTAATGAAATTATATCTCATTTTTGCAAAAAACACCAGTACAACTTATTTATTATGGGGTTCACTTATTCCTTGGAATATTGAAATGAACTTCTGCTATTCTTTCACTTCTGTCCTTATTTGTTCCAAATAGGACACGTGAAAAAGCAGAAGTAACATTTCATTTATTCCTTGGAATATTGAAATGAACTTCTGCTATTCTTTCACTTCTGTCCTTATTTGTTCCAAATAGGACACGTGAAAAAGCAGAAGTAACATTTCATTTATTCCTTATATCTTCGACGTATGCCCGCAATATCTCGGCAACACTCCATGCCTGTGCAAAACACCCTCTTGGTGTCAGAGGCTCATCACCATCAAATATCTCTGAAATAGAGCCTATACAGGCATCCTTTAAGTGATCTTTGATAAATTCAATAAAATTCATGGCAGTTTTTTTTGCCCTGTCTGAATAGTTATTAACCTTCATATATGCTGTTATAAACTGCCCTAATGGCCATGTCCACACAGTTCCCTGGTGATATGCTCCATCTCTGTGGTATTGATCTCCTATATATATTCCAATATACTCTTTCGATTTTTGAGAAAGACTTCTAAGCCCATTTACCGTATAAAGTTCCTTAAATACCTTTTCAACTACAGACCTTGCCATATCGCCATCAATAACGGGATATGTAAGACTTACAGCCATAATCTGATTTGGGCGCACCTTATCATCCTTATAGTTTACCGTCAAACAATCAAATAGGCACTTTTGTTTATCATTCCAGAAGTTTTCAGCGAAAGACTTCTTGACTTTCTTTGCCAAGTCACTATAGTATTTGCTGCTATCTCCGTAATAATCTGAAAGTACTGCCATAATTCTTAAAGCATTATACCATAATGCATTGATTTCTACAGCTTTGCCGTGTCTTGGAGTGACAACCCAATCTCCCACCTTGGCATCCATCCAGGTTAACTGTGTCGTCTCATTGCCTGCTGTTATCAAAAAGTCATTGTCCATTCTGATATCATACCTTGTACCCGTGGCAAAGGAGCTTACTATTTGCTTAAGTCCTTCATAAATATTATCCTTAACGAAATTATAGTCATTTGTATAATTGATATACTTTTGTACCGCTTCAAAATACCATAAAGGCGCATCAACACTATTATATGGCGGCTCATTTCCTGCGTCCGGGAACACATTAGGTATTAATCCATCCTTTACGTACTTTGAAAATGTATAAAGTATGTCCTTTGCATCATCAAACCTCTTAGTGGCAAGAGTAATTCCCGGAAGCGCAATCATTGTGTCCCTTCCCCAGTCTGTAAACCATGGATATCCGGCAATAATAGTCTTTGCATTGGTCGACTCCCTGTGCACAATAAAATTATCCGCACTTTTAACAAGAGTTTGTGCAAATTCATCATCATACCCTGCCCGCTTCACTAATCCATCCAGTCTTTCAATTTCATTGTGGATAATACCAAGACCGTCTTTTGACTTTATTTCTTTTTCAACCGTTGCAATAACAGTAATATATTTTTCCTCTCCAGGTTTTATGCTTATATCAAAACATCCGGGTATGTAGTGGTCTTCTACTGCGTCTAAGCCCCTTTCTCTTTCGATTGCATATTCCATATTGTAGAACCAACTACTGTCAAAAGGTCTAAATCCACCTTCGCTACAAAATAAACTTATATCAATATCATAATATTCCGGCTTAAGTATAACCATATCTTCGCTCGAAGCAATTCTTCTGAAATTCAAATATTCCCTCTTCGAGCTGTAATGATAATCCCTGAAATTGACAAGAGGTGTAAGCCTTAAATTTGCAGCATCATGCCCATTTCTCACGTAATATACCAGTGCCACTGTATTTTCTCCATATACCATACTTACCGTTTTCTCTATATACACTTCTCCCACTCTGTATATGAACTTTGGAAGAGGTTCAAGTTCAAATCCTTCCATATGGTGATATCCCTTCATAATAAAACCGGGAACTTGATATGAAAACAAATCAAAGGTCTCTTCTCCGATGATTATGCTTTCATCCATCTTTGATATAATTAAATGTCTGTTAACCGGAGGTTTAAGTGAAGCAACCAAAAGCCCGTGGTACCTCCTTGTATTAACACCTACAATGGTTGAAGATGCAAACCCTCCGATACCATTGGTCAGAAGCCATTCTTTCTGTATACCTTGCTCAAAAGTTCTCCAACTTGATTTGCCGTATTTCATCTTATATCCTCCTTTTATACAATTCTTCCAAAGAGTTTGTTTTCATAAACTCTTTGGAAGAATTGTTTCGCTATTTGCTACAGTGGTCATTACTATTTTGATTACAGCTTCCGTTGCAATAAGTTTTTATATTAATAAACTTTCCTTTTTTTCTTCACTATAACAGTTACTTTCACAAAGACTTATAATCGTTTTTGCAAGTCTTTTAGTATCATGTCTAATATAATTGTTATTTATACAAACAAAATCATCGTCTATAACATTTATACCTTGTCTTTCAAGTACATCTGCATCTACCCTTACGGTAGTTGCACCATCTTCATAATATTTTTTCTTTAATTCGTCAGGAATCTCAGCAGAGTTAACAATGCAATACTCAATAATACCTTTATGTGAATGCTTCTCAATAGCAGCTACATGATCTGACACGCTATAATCTTCTGTCTCTCCCGGTTGTGTCATAACATTACACACATAAACCTTTATAGCATTAGATCTCTTTATGGCATCGCCTATTCCCGGAACAAGCAGATTGGGAATTATACTGGTGTAAAGGCTTCCAGGTCCCAAAACAACCATATCTGCTTCAATAATCGAATCTATTGCCTCTTGCAAAGGCCTGATTAACATAGGCTCCAAATATACATTTTTTATTTTCCCCTTATGGAAACTGTTATGCTTACCAATTCTAGACTCTCCTTTTACCACATAGCCATCTTCAAGCTCGGCACAAAGTTTTACATCCTGAAGTGTAACTGGCAGAACTCTTCCGGTAACAGCCAAAACATCACTCATTTTTTTCACTGCTTCTTCAAAGCCATCAGATATTCCATCCATTGCAGCAAGAAAAAGATTACCAAAACTTTGACCTTTCAACATCCCATCTTTAAACCTGTACTGCAATAATTTATCCATAACCGGCTCCGTATCAGCCAGTGCAAGAATACAGTTACGTATATCTCCGGGAGGCAACATACCAAGGTCTTGTCTTAATACTCCGGATCCACCCCCATCATCAGCAACTGTAACAATAGCAGTAAGATTGGAGCTATATGCTTTTAGACCTCTGAGCATAGTTGAAAGACCTGTTCCACCTCCAATTACAACAATTTTAGGTCCTTTTGCAAGCAACTTTTTGTTAACAGGATCACTTTTATTTGTTTCACTCTCCGAAATCTTTGGCGATCCATCATTAAGACGGCTCATTGAAATATCAAACAAAATGAGCCTAATTGAAGGGTATAATAAAGTACAACCTACCACCATCAGTATAACCGATAAAATTATTTCAAAAATACCACGATACTTAAAAATCAGAAACATTCCCAATAATATATCAAAAAGCCCCGCAAGATCCATCAACAGATATATCCGCCTTCTTATGCCGGTTCTGATTAATTTGAGAAGCCTCATTTTCTGGCCCCCTTGCCATCCTTTTCTATGTCTCTATGTTCAATAACTACCCTATGTTCTTTTCCTGAAAGAAAAGCAAATAAAGCTTCTGAAATTGCCACCGATCTATGTCTTCCTCCTGTACAACCGATACCAACAACCAGCTGCGACTTACCTTCTTTTACATAACTTGGGATCAAAAATTCAAGCATATCGTAAAGTCTGGATAAAAAGCCTATCGTCTCATTAAACCCCAATACATACTCCCTAACCGCGTCATTCCTACCGGACAATTTTCTCATACTATCAATGTAATAAGGATTGGGTATAAATCTTACATCAAATACCAAATCACAATCAATAGGAATTCCGTATTTAAACCCGAAAGACATTATGTTTATTATCATACCGTCAAATTTCTTACCCTCTACAAATATGTTTGAAATCTCTTCCTTAAGCTGTCTTGGCGTTAAATTTGAGGTATCCACTACATAAGTGGCAATCCGCTTAATTTCCCTTAACAGTTCCCTTTCCTGGTTTATACCCTTCATAAGCCTGCCTTCAGGAGCTAGAGGGTGAATCCTTCTGCTCTCCTTAAACCTCTTAATCAAAACTCTGTCTGATGCTTCCAGAAACAGGATTTCATATGATAAACCGGATTCCTTCAAGGCATTCAATTCAGGAAACAGTGCATTAAATAGTTCTCCCCCTCTTATATCAATAACCAGTGCTATCTTATTTATCTTTCCTCTGCTTTGGACACAAATCTCTGCAAATTTAGGAATCAATACCGGAGGCAAATTATCTACACAAAAAAAACCTAAGTCCTCCAAATATTTAACCACCAAGCTTTTACCTGCCCCTGATACCCCCGTAATTATCAAAAACCTCATTTGTGCTGTCACGCAAAACTTATAAAGTTATTAAAATAACATTAAAAGTTTATGTGTACTTCTCTATTCAAATAATGAGAACCAAAGAATTCACACAACTTTCCGACGTTATTTTTCAGCTTTATGTGTTGCCTGTTTTGACGTAACTCCCTCCTTCTTCTTTTATGCTTTACGTTGCAACCTACGCAATTTTTTCTATCTTTTAAGCCTTCCGGTTTATAAAGGTAATTTCTATAAGTTAAGATACTACTCTGTATAACGTGAAATTTATATCTGGTTAATTGCGATTTCATAAAATTTGATTTAATGAGCCTTTACTAACAATATTAAACAGGTCGTTTTTAAACCGCCTAACACAAGTTTTTTTCATAAACTTTTATAACATCTCCAGATATTTGCGGCTCTCTTTCAATAAACTTCCAACCAGTCTTTTCATAATAGTTTTCCAGCTCTGTAATTAAAAACAACTTTTTGTAGCCCATTTCTTTAACCCTGCTTTCACAATGAGCTTCCAACAATCTACCGACCTTCCTTCCTCTTTCTTGCTCTACTACATACAAGCATGCAAACCACGGGAATAAATCCTGTCTACTTTTTAAATCATTTCTAAGTAAAGCAGTAACTCCAATAAACTTATCCTCCTCTATGGCTATATATACTTGCGGAACATCCTCAGATTCATTATTAACGATATTTCGTACTAAAGAATTAAAGAAATTATGATTCTTTTCTGTACCCCATTGTTTCCATAAAGAAACAACAACGTTATCAAAAAACTCAAGTCTATCTCTCAAATTTACTATTTTAACCATATGCACTTTATACCTTTCAAATTTATAATTAAGGCAATAGCAATATTCGAGGTTTCTACCATTAAACGCCAAAAAGCAATATTATTCTCCAACAATTCTTATCTCAGTCTGAAGTTCAACATTAAACTTCTCTTTAACAGTTTGCTGTATGTGTTTTATAAGGTCAGTTATATCCTTGGAAGTTGCACTTCCAGAATTTACAATAAATCCACAATGTTTAACCGACACTTGGGCACCCCCTATTGAATAGCCCCTAAGTCCGCAGTCTTCAATCAACTTTCCGGCAAAAAAGCCCTCCGGTCTCTTAAAAACGCTTCCTGCACTTGGCAACTCCAAGGGTTGTTTATCCTGCCGCCTTCCTGTTAGATCATCCATCAGTGCCTTTATAGACGCTCTTTCGCCTTTTTTCAATTTAATAACAGATTTAACTGCAATCCCTGACTGTTTTTGAATAAAGCTGGTTCTGTATCCAAATTGGTGTTCATCGCCATGAATTGCTATCAAATTTCCAGCTCTGTCAATAAACTCGGTCTCAATTACAACATCTTTTATTTCGCCGCCATAAGCCCCTGCATTCATAGCAACTGCGCCACCTAATGTACCCGGTATGCCCGATGCAAATTCCAACCCCGCCAATTCATTTTCAAGTGCAATATTTGAAAGCTTAGACAGTAATATACCACCAAAGGCCTCAATACAATCTTCCTTTACTCTGTAACTATTCAAATTGTCATATATCTTAATCACAACCCCTCTGATGCCCTTATCAGACACAAGCAGGTTTGTTCCGTTTCCCATTATAAAAATCGGCAATTTGTCCCGATTACATAACTTGATTACTTCAGACAACTCGGACACAGAAGCGGGAGTAATCAAGAAATCAGCAGGTCCCCCGATTTTAAAAGATGTATGATTCTTCATAGGTTCTTCAATCTTTACATTTTCTTTGCCTACCAGATCTTCAAAAATCTTTGTATACGTTTCTTTTTTCAATTAATCCAGCCCCTTATTTTTGCCGGCATATACTATTTTCTTAGAAAAGTTCGTTTTTTTAACAAACAATTCAGAAAACATAGTTCCGTAGTTTTAGCAACGGAACTAACTACTTTAATTGCAGCCTCCGCTGCGATATGCCATATTATTCGCCTACTATATTTTACTTTACCCAAATACCATATAGAATAGCTTTCAAGAAAATTCGCTTTGCTCACGAATTTTCTTGTTCGCTAGGGAACCCTATGGTTCCCTTCGACGGATGCTTCGCATCCCAGGATGCATGGGCGAGCAGTGTAGCGTAGCGAAACGACCAGCCTGAGCACCCTCCTTAAACCGGGAAAGGGGAATCCCCTTTCCAAACCCCAGTACAGGAAATTACAAAAATAGGATTTTTATAAATTCCTATACTCCAAGAAAATTCGCTTCCGGAAGCAAAAATAACGGAAGTTATATTTCCCGTCTTATTCTTTTCCTTTTATTCTCAATAAATTCATTAAAATTTAATACCGAAGTATTCATAATAAGACTTTCCGGCATTCCAACCTCTTCCAAAAGCCTGTAAACCTTATCAAATTTACCTACTTCAAAGCTTATATGTGCATCACTTCCACATACAATTTTTACACCTTTTCTCTTGCATTCAGTAACGAAGTTCCTGCAATTGTCTTCGCATCCGGTTCTAACTCTAAAGGAATTATTATTGATTTCTATAAATTTTCCATATTCCTTTGCTGCCAAAACAACTTTTTCAATGTCTACTTCAAACTGAGGGTTGCCAGGATGAGCTACAGCATCAATATATGGATTCTTAAAAACGCTTATATACGCATTTGTGTGTTCTTCTTTTGAAGCGGGTGTTATACATATGTCGTGGAAACTCGCCAGGACAAAATCAAGCCTCTTTAAATATTCAACGGGCATATCCACATTTCCCTCGTAATCTATTATATTAGCCTCCACACCCTTTAGTACCCTCACTCCATATATACTTTCCGGAATAGCTCTCAAATTGCCAAAGTGATATAAATATGGTGCTCCTTTCATTGCAGGACCATGGTCGGTAAGAGCAAACATTTCAACTCCATTAGCAGCAGCCTCCCTGGCCATTTCCTGTACAGTACTGTATGCATGTCCACTGGCTATTGAGTGAGTGTGTGTATCAACAACGAATTTCAATTTATACCCTCCAATTATACTCTATCTCATATATAGAATAATATAGATTCCAATGCTTTTAAAAGATCTCGCTTATTCCTGTGTTGCCTTATTAATTTCTCCTAAAACTCTTTCATTTAAAACTTTAGCCGCATTATATCCCATTTTCTTCTGTCTGTTATTCATAGCTGCAACCTCGGCTATAATAGCCAAATTTCTTCCAGGTCTTACCGGAATAATAAGACAAGGCACGTTTATACCAAGAATGTCAGTAAACTCATCTACCAAGCCCAAACGGTCGTAGTTTTTCTTTTCATCCCAGAATTCCAATTGTATAACAAGATTTATATTTTCAGTGACCTTTACCGAACCTACACCATAGAGGTTTTTGACATCCAATATTCCTATACCTCTTATTTCAATAAAGTGCCTGATAATATCAGGTGCTGTACCAACAAGCGACTGATCGGACACTCTTCTTATTTCAACAACATCATCAGCTACAAGCCTGTGACCCCTCTTTACAAGCTCGAGTGCAGTCTCACTTTTTCCAACTCCACTTTCACCAAGAATTAAAATACCCTCTCCATATACCTCAACAAATACTCCATGCTTAGTTATCCTTGGTGCCAACTGTACATTAAGATATCTTATTACTCCGCTCAAAAATCTGGAAGTTACATCATTGGTTCTAAGAATAGGAATTTCGTATTTACGGGATACCTCTATCATCTCCGGAAAAACATCCAACCCCCTTGCAACAACCATACAAGGAAAACCACACTTAAAAAACTCATCCAGACGCGAATATCGTTCCTCTGATGACATAGCCGAAAGATAAGTAGTTTCAACTTTACCTATTATCTGAATTCTATCCGTTCCAAAATACTCCAGATAACCTACAAGCTGAAGACCAGGCCTGTTTATATCTGATGAAGTAATTACAATATCTTCAAGCCTTTTGCAATTTGATATATCTTCAAGTTGGAATTGCTCCATAACCTCTTTTAAAGTAACAGAAAACATTATATCCCCCCAGTAAAAATAAGAATTTGTTAAAAAATCAGACTTATCAAGATGAATCGTATAGCCTGATAAATCAACTATATTGAACTTCCAAGTGCTAATTACCCTATACACAAATATTATAACATATTAAATTTTTATTCCAACTAAAATCTTGGGATATTTAGTATCACTAATTACTCTGCTTAAGTAAAATGATCGGCAAATACATAAAAAAGCCGTACGAATTAATTCTCATACGACTTTTCACATGGAGCGGGTGATGGGAATCGAACCCACGCAATCAGCTTGGAAGGCTGATGTTCTACCATTGAACTACACCCGCAAATACTGCAGGATAGTTTATAAGCATATCCTGCATTTCTTGGAGCGGGTTACGAGATTTGAACTCGCGACTTTCACCTTGGCAAGGTGACACTCTACCGCTGAGTTAAACCCGCGCATTAACAATTTGCAAAAGTAATTATACAAGCTTATTTAACCTTTGTCAAGGTATTTTTTTAAGGTATATTCTTCCATTTTACTTGCAGCTCTTGCAGCAATGTGTTATTATTTTAATAAAATAAATTATTCGCTTATTCCATATTTTATTTTTATTTTTAATCTTGTTATAAATGATATTATGATATATTATATAGAATATAAGCTTTCTCTTTTATGTTTATCCTAATAGTACAAATATGACTTTTCATGCATTTTACTTCAATAATAGTAATGGAGTGATATTAATGGAAATTAAGACAGGAGACATTGTATCAGTTCGTCATTTCTCCGGAACAAAGTTATTTAAAAGTCTGGTACTGGAATCTCAAAATGAAGTATTACTGGTTAAACCCGTTGAAGACATTACTCTCCTGAATTGCTCTCAGGGAGATCCCTTGGTTCTCGGGTCAGAGCTGGAAAGCGAGATTTATATTTCAAGTTGTACTATTCTGGCTTTAAACAAAGAACAGAATACCATTGAAATAAAAATCGACAACTGTGAAACTACTACAAATAAGAGACTTTTTGTAAGATTTCCTGTGTCACTTTATGCTGAGGCAAGAATTGGGGAATCACAAAAGAAACATCTTGCCATAGTCAAAAACATCAGCTATAGTGGTATGATGGTATTTTCAAAAACTGACTTTCCTTTGTATCAGGAACTTAAGTTTGAAATACATACAGGTGCAGGTGTAACAATCAATCTTAAGGCAACTATAATCAGGAAAGTAAAAGACACCTACAACTATGAATATGGGCTTAAGATCGTCTACACAGATGTGCATACCCCTAACCTGCTAAAGAAATATTTAATACTCCTTAAAAAGGAACAGGAAGAATCAATCCGAAAGTTTAAAGAGCAAAAATAAACATTTAAAGACTTCTATTAATTATTTGTTTCGAAAATTTGAAGACGCAGATAACCCTTAAATAAAAATCAACTATTTTCATTAAGACTTTTATTTTACTGTTTATACAAAAAATCAGAGTGACTGTACTTGATTTACAAGTGCTGCAACACTCTGATTTTTTAAAGAAGAATAATAGCATTAAATTATAACATCTTCAAGAGATTTGCCATTTCTATTGCAGTTACTGCTGCTTCATATCCTTTATTTCCTGACTTTGTACCAGCCCTTTCAATAGCCTGCTCAATAGTATCAGTCGTTAGTACTCCAAAAATTACAGGTAATCCTGTATCTAGAGAAACTTTTGCTATTCCTTTTGAGACCTCACTCGAAACATAATCAAAATGTGGTGTGGATCCCCTTATTACCGCTCCCACACAAATTACCGCATCGAACTTTTTTGATGCTGCCATTTTTGAAGCCACCAAAGGTATTTCAAACGCACCGGGAACCCATGAAATCTCAATATCTGTTTCCTCAGCACCATGTCTTACCAAACCGTCAATGGCTCCTCCCAATAATTTACTGCCTATAAATTCATTAAAACGACCTACTACTATACCGAATTTTAATCCGGTTGCAAGAAGTTTACCTTCATTTGTCTTAATTCCCATTCCATTTTCCTCCTGAATTTTCATAGTATTCTTTTAATAACAAAAGTAAAAATATGCTATTCTTTCATGAGTTTTCTCTGATACAAAAGTTAAAAACTTAATCCTTTGTTAATTCATTCAACAAATGTCCCATTTTCTCTTTCTTTGTTTGCAGGTAAAATCTGTTCACATCATTCTCTTTTATTTGAAGCGGAACTCTTTCAACTACTTCAAGTCCATACCCGCTAAGTCCGACCAACTTTTTCGGGTTATTGGTTAGGAGTCTTATCTTTCTGATTCCCAGGTCATATAATATCTGCGCTCCTATTCCATAATCCCTTAAATCCGGTGCAAATCCCAAGAGAACATTTGCCTCCACAGTGTCCTTACCCTTGTCCTGAAGCTCGTAGGCACGCACCTTGTTTACCAGACCTATTCCCCTGCCTTCCTGGCGCATATATAGGAGAACACCCCTGCCTTCCCTGCTTATCTCTCTTAGTGCAGCATCAAGCTGTTCACCACAGTCGCACCTTAAAGAATGGAAAGCATCTCCGGTAAGGCACTCCGAATGCACTCTCACCAGGATCGGATCGTTTTCACTGGCAACATCTCCTTTAACTAGCGCAACATGATGTTCACCATTTATCCCATTCTCAAAGGCAACAATCTTAAACTCTCCGTATTGTGTAGGCAGCTTTGCCTCAGCAGCCTTGGCAATAAGTTTTTCAGTAGTCCTTCTATAGCTGATGAGGTCGGCTATAGTAATTATCTTCAACCCATGAGTTTTTACAAATTCCATCAACTGAGGTGATCTTGCCATTGTTCCGTCCTCATTCATTATTTCACATATAACCCCTGCCGGAAAGAGACCAGCCAGCCTTGCAAGATCTACTGCTGCTTCCGTATGACCCGATCTTTTCAAAACCCCTCCATCTCTTGCAATCAACGGGAACACATGCCCAGGCCGAACAAAATCATCCGGTTTTGAATCAGGATTTGTAAGTTCTTTTATTGTATTTGCTCTTTCAAAAGCGGAAATACCTGTTGTTGACTTTTTATGATCTACGGTTATTGTAAAAGCCGTTTTCATTTGCTCAGTATTTTTTTCCACCATTATATTGATACCCAATTCTTTTGCCCTCGATTGAGTAATAGGAGTACAAATCAACCCTCTTCCATACTTGGCCATAAAATTTATACTTTCAGGAGTAACGAGTTCCGCAGCCATCAAGAGGTCTCCCTCATTTTCCCTATCCTCATCATCAATTACAACTACCATTCTACCCTTTCTGATTTCCTCAATGGCAGCTTCTATAGTATCAAACTTCATAACGACACCTCCATAATCTTATTTTCTATTAACTAATACTGATTAACAAAATTATGCAAATCCATTTTCCATGAGAAAATCAAGCGATATCCTTTCGGATTTGCTATTTCCCTCCGGCAAATTGCTAAAAAATAGCTTTTCAACATATTTTCCAATCATATCACATTCAATATTTATCCTGCTTCCTATTTCCTTAGAACCTAAAGTTGTCTCACCTGCTGTTAACGGTATAAGTGAGACCTTAAAACATTTTTCGTCTATATGAGCTACCGTAAGACTTGTGCCATCAAGTGCAACAGAACCTTTCATAACAATATATCTCAAAATATGAGCATCAGCTTCTACTGTCAACCACATTGCATTATCCTCTGCTGATTTACCAACTATAACGCCGGTTCCATCGATATGTCCGCTCACTATGTGACCACCTAATCGGTCAGAAAGCTTCAGCGCTCGCTCAAGATTAACACCGGATCCTATCTTAAGACTTCCCAACCCGGTCTTCCTCATTGTCTCAGGCATTACATCAGCTGTAAACTCATCTTTCCCTATATGCGTTGCTGTAAGACATATACCATTTACAGCAATACTATCACCCAATTTAATATCATCTATTATTTTCTTGCAATGAATTGTAAGTTTTATAGACTTGCTTCCTTGAACAATACCTCTTATACTCCCAATTTCTTCAACTATGCCTGTAAACATAACTCACTCCTTGGACTTATAAAATCACTTAACCAATCCTGGCATTATGTAAAATCTCATTTATCAACTCATAACCTTTGCAAATCAACCCGATTGCTCTGTTGCATAACCCTCAATAAGTATATCTTCCCCAAATCGTGATACTGAAACATCTTTGATTTTTACTGCATCGTTCATTAAATTTATACCACTTCCTTCTACAGGTGTCAAAGCATCCTTTCCTCCTAATATTTTAGGAGCAATAAAAAACATAACCTTGTCAACAATTCCAGCATTAAGCGCTTCTGCATTCAAAGTTCCTCCGCCTTCCAGAAGAATACTGTCTATCTCGAGCTTATAAAGCTCCTCCATCAATTTTACAAGATCAACTCGTCCATCCGAACCGTCAGCTTTAACCACTTTCACCCCATTACCCACCAGATACATTTCTTTATCCGCAGGTATATTTGAAGTGGTTGCCAGAATAACACCTGCTTTTGAGTTTGCACACAAAACCTTGCTATCTTCAGGAATAATCCCTTTGCTGTCTACAACTATCCTCACCGGGTCATTTCCCACATTGCCATTTAACCTTGTAGTAAGCATAGGATTATCTTTTAGCACTGTATTTATTCCAACCATTATAGCTGCAACCCTGTCTCTGACAATGTGAACATAAGCCCTTGAGGCCTCTGAAGTCACCCATTTTGAATCTCCTGTAACTGATGCTATCTTTCCGTCGAGAGTCATTGCAGCTTTCAAAATTACAAAAGGCTTTTTATTTACCACATAATTAATAAATATCTCATTGAGTTTTTTAGCTTCCTCCTCAAGCACTCCCACCTCGACCTCTATACCAGCACTCCTAAGCATTTGTATCCCTTTCCCCGAAACTTTAGGATTAGGATCAATCATTGCCACCACTACTTTTTTTATTTTTGCTTCAATTATCGCCTTTGCACAAGGCGGCGTCCTTCCATAATGTGAACAAGGTTCAAGATTCACATAAAGCGTTCCGCCTGCCACATCCTCGGTAGCGTTATTAAATGCGGCAACTTCGGCATGGGCGCAGCCAACAACTTCATGAAACCCTTCGGATATAACTCTGTCACCCTTCACTATTACTGCTCCAACCAAAGGATTCGGATTTGTCCTTCCCCACCCTTTTTTTGCAAGTTCAATAGCTCTTCCCATATAATAATCATGTGTATTCATTTAATCACCATTTACATTAGAATTTATTATAACTTTCAAACTCCGGTGCAACATTTTAAGAAAATTCGTATGCGAGAGGAACCCAATGATTCCCTGAACGCAAAAAACCCCTAGGTTCAGAATCTCCCAGGGATATACTACCATTCATATGACGAATATCATCCATACACCGAACAATAACCCATCTTCTTTCATCCAGACTTCCGTGTTTAAATCATTAATCAAACACGCTATACTGTCGGCCCCGGAATTTGACCGGATCTGCCATAACGGCTCGCGGGCTTGCAGTTTCTTAAGCTGCCTACCGCCGGTAAGGATTCTCACCTGTCCCTGAAGATAAATAATATGTAGCTCAATATTTAATTTACACAAATATACCACAACATATAGTTAATGTCAATTATAAGATTACTATTCTTTCATCTTCTTTATAGTCTCTTCCTGGGCTTCTTTCAGCCTTTTTAAATACTCTTTGACGAAATTCATAGAATTTACATCTCGATAAATTATTCTGAGCCCATACTTATTATATACATTACCTGGAACTTTTCTCATAACCTCACACTTTAAGAACAGCATATTTTTTTCCATGTAAATATCCAGTTCTAACTCTTCCCCGACTGAAAACTCCGATTTGCTGAATATGAGCATCCCATAGTAACTAATATCCTTAATTGCAGCCAAATGCTTCTTTTTATCCATCTTAACACGAACGTCCGCATATAAAGATACCGGAAATCGTTCATGTCTCCTCTGCTCTGCTTCTGAGTCAATCTTGTCTACATTCACTTCAATAATTCCATCTTTAACATTTATTTCTACTATTTTACACCCAAAAATCTTAACGTTACCTTGTGATTCCACCCCTATAACTACAGGGTCTCCTTCAAGAAAGTTCATTATTGCAAAGTCCTTGGTAAGTTTAATCTTCACACGGTCTCCATCCGAATCAACTACAATACTCTTGAAAGGGTTAACTCCTGAATAATGGCGAACTGAAACAATATCTCCGTTCTTTATAAGATTCATAAAGAACCTCCTGTTATCAGAATTATAGTGCTTCACCTGAAGAAACAACTTTTATATAAATCTCCCGATTTCGAGGGCCATCAAACTCACAAAAATATATTCCCTGCCATCTTCCAAGCATCAATTCTGATTTTTCAACTATAACCTGCTGGGAAAATCCAAACATGCTTGCCTTAATATGAGCCGCTGAATTCCCTTCACTATGCTTGTATCCATCATCAAACGGAACTATTCTATTCATCTCTTTGAGAATGTCATCCACAACATCAGGATCTGCATTTTCATTAATTGTCAGTCCAGCTGTAGTGTGCGGAACAAATATATGGCAAATACCTGATTTAATTCCGCTTTTACTCACTAATTCCTGTATTTCTGAAGTTATATCAATCATAGCCGTCCTTGATGGTGTCTTAATTTTAAGTATCTGCAATGTCTATCACCCCATGCAATATTATAGTACTTCAAAAAAGCGATGTAAAGCAGGTTAATCAAAAGCTGCCAACTCCAAAAACTGTAAAAACCACACTATGATTGCATGGATCTAAAAATCATAGTGCAGTTTTTTATGAAATCTTTAATATTAAGTTTTAATGGAGTACAAACATTTAACTCTATTATCAGCAACTAACTTATATCTGCATAGTATTGCAGTCCGATAGTATAACCCGACCCGACAACCGATGCATTATTACCAAAATAATCCCTATAGTTAACAGTACCTCCATCAATTGTTATACTTGAATCCAAAATACCATTGTTCCAAACTCCACCCATTTCGCCAAATGAAGTATATCTTACTTTTATAGTAATATTAGGAATAGTTGCAAGCTGGTACATTCCTGTAAATGGATTTTTAATCAGTTTGACACCACTTAAATTTCCTGACACAGTGTACCTCTGACCATCATATGAAGTCGTCAGATAACTGGCACCGTACTGGGCAGACAAAACCTTCACACCTTTTGGAAAGACTTGCGAAAAACTCATAGACTGGAATGGAAGTTCATCCGGATACTCTACAGCATCAGGTATATGGGTTTTAATACTGTTAAAAGCGCTACTTAATTGAGCCTCCATCGAAACATTATAAAACAATCTACCATCAGGTGTCGTAGTAGCCCCACTAGCTCCTGCAATTTCTGTCAACTGCGATTCCACAGTTGTTCTGTCAGAGGATAAAGCTAATCCCGGAAGTGCAACAAAAAACGGCTTATACCCACTGTTTTGTATTAATTCAGAACCTATTGTAGTTCCATAACCTTTTGCACTGCTAATACTGTCCCAGCCTTCATGAGGAGAATCTCCATCACTTATTTTATAGTTAGGATCCGTTAAGCTGTTGCAAGTCCATACATTGGATATTTCATCCGCTAATACAATTATATATTTTCCTGCACATGGGTCTGTAGAGTTTTTCAACATATAATGTGCTCTTCTCAAGGCATCTCCGATATTTCGCCTCGACCTCTTGTAAGATCCGTCAGGATTTGATATAACCTCACTGCTTGGGTTCAGGGCATCAATACGCGACTTCATCGTATTTACAGCGGCACTATTTGTCATTTCAGTCAAACCACTTACAACTTCAGCTTTTTCCGCGTAGCTTACAACCCCTACTTTTGTTTTTGAATCACCTGCATAACTGTCAATAAAGCTCTTAACAATTTGTTTTTCCTTATATAAACGCGTCTCCTTTTCAATGTGTTTTAAGATAGGTATAATGTAACTGTTTGTCCCTCTGGGGTCAACAGTCACTATACTGGAACGAAGATCAACTTTTTTTGCCACGATCCTGCCTTTTACGGTAGGAGTAGTCGCCTCTATTCTTACTGTTCCGTTCGGAGCAATAATTACCCCGGTAAAACTTCCAACTTCATTAGCTAAAGTTATGTTTCCTGATTCGGAGTACACACAAAGCGGACTATTCAATGATGACTGTGTTGTAGCTATACGTATATTACCTCTTGCAGCTATCAAGCCATTTGCAGTTACATTACTGGTTAGTATCTCAAGATCTCCGTTAACGTAAATTGAATTATTAAAGACAGTACTTCCACCGGTAAAGGTTTTAGAACTATCATATATTACTGTTCCAGGATCACTTTTTATGGAACTGCTTATATCAGGAAACTTAACTTTTGGAGAATTGGGAACCTGAATAACGGAATTCGATAAAGTAAAATACGGCCATGTTATGGTTGGCCCCGATGCTTCAACCCTTCCATTAACAGCACTAACTTCATTTGTTCTGCAGTCACCTATAGTACTCTCAGCAAAAATCCTTATTTTTCCGTATTGTACCTTTAAATTATTATTTGAATGTATATTACCATATACATATCCTTCAGACCCTTCCATGAAGAGCGCTTCCTGTGCGGGTTCTTCATCTGATCTTGTCAATATTACTTGACACATTTTTCTCGAATAATTTGTGGTTTTTGTGTTGGTATATAATGGAATGGAGCGTAGCGAAATCCCATTATATACCAACACAAAAATTTGCTCCCATCATTACGCTGTTTTAGAATATTGTCCCTCATAAAACTTTTTCCTCTTTACCATCGGCGGAAGCCCACCATTCGCTGAACAAATC
>Ga0208826_1000100_pt1 | contig 95192 bp, 68 predicted proteins | sample AD_UKC115_MetaG_FD_184451 | JGI IMG/M metagenome (GOLD analysis project Ga0208826, IMG submission 184451) | Active sludge microbial communities of municipal wastewater-treating anaerobic digesters from Hong Kong - AD_UKC115_MetaG (SPAdes)... | ecosystem: Engineered > Bioreactor > Anaerobic >... | reverse complement strand
GTGTTGGGACCATAATTGGAACAATCTGGATTTTCCTCGTGCAATTTTTCGCGATGTTGAAGCGTCTAAATATGTAGAAGGAACAGCATTTCATCTATATGAAGGAAAAGTTGAGGCACAGAGCGTTTTACATAACGAGTTCCCAGAAAAGCATATATATTTTACAGAGGGTTCTACCTTTTTTACGCGTGGTGCTATAAAGATTATCGAAATATTTCGTAATTGGTCTCGTTCATACAATTTATGGGTTATTTGTCTGGATTGGCAGAGGGGACCAAATCGAGGACCTCATCATGCAAGCCCGACTATGATTACTCTAAAAGAGGATAATACAATTGAGTATCGTTTTGATTATTATATGTATGGACAATTTATGAAATTTATTAAGTGTGATGCAGTGCGTATTTTTTCTACACAGGGAAACCGTTATTTTAATAATGTCGCTTTTCTTAATCCTGATGGAAGTATTGTTTTAGTAGTAGCGAATGCAGAAACAAAAACACAAAAGATTTCTGTGAAGTGTGGAGATAAATTTTTTAGGACAGAGATTCCTCAAAAAACAGTTGCTACTTTTTTAATTGAAGGAGATAGGTAAATAGTTTTATGTTAATTAAGGAATTGTTAAAGATGAGGTCATTATTTATAGGACTATTTCTTGTTATTGGTTTTGCTTTAACTTTAGGAGTTATTGTCTTTATAGGTGAGCAGATTGTCCCTGTAAAACATGTTTTTGCAGATGAGTTGCAAGGGACCCAGACTATCAACTCTATAAAGAAATGGGGTTATTCTTCTCTGGTGGAACTTGTAAAAGCCGGGGATGTTTATGCGTTATGGTATTGCTCTCCTGAAAAAGACGCCATTTCGTCCGAGGAAAAAAATAAATATTATTTATTGTCAGCAGAATTGGGTTTCCCTTATATGCTTGGGAATTGGGTTTCATTGGGAAGTGATGTGTTCTGCACAGATGAAAAAGGCAACACATCCCTACATTTAGCCGCAGCGGCACAGAGTATATATTTAATAGAACACCTGATAAGTTTAGGACTGAATCCAAACATGAGAAACCTTGAAAATTATGCACCTATTCATATCTGTGCTAAATCAGGAACAGCAGGAGTTGCCCGCACACTTATATCAAAAGGTGCTAATCCTATATTGCCATTGGTAATGGATAGGAATAGTTATCCTGCACTAATTGCAGGTGAGAACAAAAATTTTGAGATAGTGCGAATTCTTCGTGCTTTTGATGCTCATTATTCTTTTTCACATGCTATTCGTTATGGTGATATTGAAACTATGGAAGCATATTTGAGGGAGAATCCTGAGTTGGCTATTAGTGGCGTCACTCGTTATTCTACTCCGCCCGTAATAGATGCAGTGGCTTCTAATCAGAAAGAGGCATTACTGTATCTTCTTAACCATGGTGCAAGTTTAGAGGCATCAAGTATAGAAGGAGAAAAGCCCTTGAGTATAGCAATAAAGTTTAATAATAAAGATATGATTCGTTTTTTAATTGATTTGGGAGTAGATATTAATGGCTTTGGTGCAGCAAGTATAGATAAATATCCATTGGAGTATGCAATACATGTAGGGAATCCAGATACAGTTCAATATCTTCTTGATTTAGGTGCAGATGTAAATTCAGTTAATGTTGTTCATGATTCGGAGACACCTCTTCACATTGCTGTTAAAGAGAGAAAAAAGGAAATTGTGGCTCTGCTTGTAGAACGAGGTGCAAATGTCAATGCACGCAATAAAAATGGGAAAACACCATTTTTTATTGCAGTAGAACTTGGGAATAAGGAGATTGCAGAGTTTTTACTACAACAAGGAGCAGATATTGAGATTGTAGACCGTCAGAGGTATACACCTTTATTTGTAGCAACTGAAAAAATGAATGAAGACATGGTAAAGTGGCTGATTGAAAAAGGAGCCAATGTTCAGGCAAAGGATAAAGATGGTAGAACGGTTCTTCATATTTCAGCAGTTCGTGGATTAGTCCCGTTAATGGAGATTTTCCTGTCAAAGGGGTTAAATATAGATGAAACAGACCGTGCAGGAAATACCCCACTTATTTTGGCAGTAGAAGCAAAGAAAATGAAGTCGGTGGAATTCCTTGTTAATCAAGGTGCAGATATAAATCTTGCTAATTCGACAGGCAGAACTCCACTTTTTGTTGCGGTTGAGGTGGACAGTTTAAGTCTTGCAAAATATCTTGTAGAACATGGTGCTAAAACAGATGTGGCTGACCGTGAACAAAGGACACTGATTCATGTGGGGGCTTGCTCTGAAAATGTTGAAATGATTCACTGGTTGGATGGACTTGGATTGGATATGTTTGCTATTGACAAAAGAGGAAATTCAGCACTGCACTATGCTTGCCAATGTGGTGCATTAGATACAGTATTATGGCTGATTGACCAGAAAAAAATGCCTCTTGATGAAATTAATAAAGACAGTTTTACGCCACTTCATCTTGCATGTCAACGGGGACATGTTTTGATTGCAAAAACGCTGATGGAATTAGGTGCTGATTATAAAAAACCTGCAAGAACAGGGCAATCCGCAATACACCTATGCGCAGCACGAGGACATTGGGGTCCGGCTCAAATTTTAATATTAAAAGGTGTTGACCCTAATTTACCAGATAATTCTGGAAACACCCCTCTACATCATGCAGCTATGAATGCTCAAGAAAGATTCATCCAACTAATTCTTGCAAAAAGGGCAGATATCTGTGTGAGGAACAGAATGGGTTTGACGCCTCTGGACCTGGCAAAGGAACAATTTGAAAAAACAACACCAGTAGCAGGTGCAACGATGTCTCAAATCCGCATGTTCGAAGGTTTGCAGGGTGTAATCCGTTTACTAACTGCGGTAATCTGTGAGGAATATTTGCAGCGAATTGAGAATAACAATTTAGATGAATTCAAAAAAATGATTGAATTCTACCCTGATTTTGTTAATGTTTATTACTTTGGTAAAACACCTATTCATAGGGCTATACATACACATTCATTAGAAATGGCAAACATGCTTATTCAATTAAAAGTAGATATTAATGTAAAAGAATTAGGTGTAGATGGTTTTACACCTCTTCATCTAGCAGTTCAGGAACGAGAAATTAACCTTGTTGACCTTTTATTAAAATCTGGTGCAAATATTAATTTGAAAGATGCAAAAGGTAGAACCCCTCTGGAACTAGCAGAGTCATTAAATTTCCAAGAAATTGCAGGCTACATAAAAACTTTTGAAACAAAAGCACAAAATAACCAGTAATCCTTAATCCAGGTGCAATATCTATGGCAGAACATTTGAAAGATTATCAGCGACTCGCTATTCATACCATAACTTTTAAACATATAAAACTTCCTTCCATTGTAAAACTATTTCAACAGGAAAATGTGCCTGGTATTACAGTCTGGCGTGAACATATTCACGATATAGGTATAAAAGAAGCGAAAAATGTATTGAAAGACAGTGGATTAAAAATAGTAAGTTTATGTAGAGGAGGTTTTTTCCCGAGTTCCAGTGCACAGGAACGCGAAAAGGCATGTATTGAAACGATGAAGGCAATTGACGAAGCATACGAAATAGGTGCACCACTGGTTGTTCTGGTATGCGGTGCTGAACCTCGATTACCTTTGCAAGAAGCAAGGCAACAAATTTTAGATGGTATACAAAAGGTATTACCATACGCGAAATCGGCACAAATCTGTTTAGGAGTTGAGCCTTTACACCCTGTATATGCAGATAATCGTTCTGCAATTAATACAATGGAACAGGCAAATAACATCGTTACAGCACTGCATTCAGAATGGGTAGGCATTGTATTAGATACCTATCAAGTGTGGTGGGACCCCTGTTTGCAATCCGAGATTATGCGAGCGGGTCGAAAGATTATGGCTTTTCATGTCTCTGATTGGAAAACACCAACAACACATATCCTTAATGACCGCGGACTTATGGGCGAAGGTTGCATTAATATTCGGCAAATTCGGGCATGGGTAGAACAGGCAGGTTTCCACGGATTTATTGAGGTAGAAATTTTCTCCGAACGATATTGGAACGAACCTCCCCAACAATTCATCCAGCGTATCAAAGACGCATATCTGAGACATGTATAGTGCCAAGTAAAAACCATTTAATTAAGTAGCACAAACTTTTTTGTTTTTTATTCTTCTTTCATCAAAAGAAATGAAAAAATGTAATTTACATTAATACGAAATTAATTTAAGAAAATAGTTTTCAAAAAGGTTAGTGATTGTTTATTACTATTTCTAATAATAATTCTATTTATGTGCTGAATTGTTATAACTAATCAAGCATATATTTTCCAGATGTTTCTTATTAAAATATTTAATTATAAATAAATTTTTTAGTGTTTTTTATATAGATATTTTATACTTAATATAGAGTGATTGTAAGTGAAAGTTAAATGTAATTAACAAAGGAGTGTGGGAAATGTTTACTAAAATTTATGGGATTTTTATTTTAGTTATTTGTTTGGTTTTTGCTGTTGGATATGTTACATCTACAGAACAAGTTGGTCAAGAGAAATTGACAAACAAACAACAGGTTACAACAACACCTTCTGCTCCTGTAAACCAACCTCCAGCCGTTGTGGAGCCATTACCAAGTCCTTCCAAACTTGGTTATGGAACTGTTACTTCTACAGTGAGGAAGGGTGTGACCACACAGGCAGAGCTAGTAGAATTATTTGGTTCGCCTAACATAGCAACCACAGATGCTAATGGTGTAGAGACATGGGTTTACGAACGAACTGCTACTGAGACAAATATTACGAATACTCAATCAGTTGAGGCAAAGGGACGCAAGAGCATAGATTCTCTCGCATCCTTTTTTTTAGTAGTAGGTGGGGGTCAGAGTTCAGAGAGCGGTTAGATAAAAGGGCAAACAAGTCAGCAGAGTTCAGTCTCGAGTTCAATTAAGACTCTTACTGTAATTATAAAGTTCGACAATAATAAGAGAGTGAAAGATTTTTCTGTTCGTGCAGCACAGTTCTAGCAACTTTAACATTTCTTAATAATGAGGTATACTATGTTTAGAGGAAGTCTAATATCAATTACTCTTTCTGTGTTTTTTCTTTCTTTTTCTGGCTGTGTGAGTGACTTAATTGATATGGAAGAACTTAAAACTGGCGAGGAAAGAATGCATAAGCAACTGGACATTATGAATGAATTATCAAAGAATCCTGATATTCCTGCATGGGTTGAACAACGAGAACATATTTACCAAGCAATGGGAGACAAAATTTTTGACAAGGATTTCGATACTGTATTTAATGCAGCAGTAACAGCCTTTGCTACACTGGAAGTTAAGGTAGAAAACATGGAAAGGATATCAGGGTATATATCCGGTAGTGGACTACCCATTTCTTCAGAATTATATACAAAACTTAGTCGAGAAGGATTAGTTGAATACTGCAAAATTAAAGGATTTGACACTTCATTATTGGAAAAGAAGTCTAAATATGAAATGGACCTTGACACCGGATATTCCTGGGGCAGGTATGGAACCGGGATAACGATATCTTTGACCAAACTAGGTCCATCTCAAACCAAAATGAAGATACTATTTAATGGCGTTTATTACCCTAATATCCTTGAAGAATGCTATAAAGTTATATGGCAGGCAATAGACAAACAAATATTTCTTGATAAAAATCTGGAAACCCCACAACAATAAATATATTATTGACTAACTTTTGGCGTTATTGAAGAAGCCAATATTGTGTATCTTTACTAAATATGGCATATTTCAAAAGGAAATCGAAAGTTGAAAATTATCATATAAATGTAAACTGTATATTTACTTTGTTTTGGCTTACTTTTTGATGTTTTGGCTTTTTGCAATAATGGCACCAGTTTAAAAATATTTCTATTGCCAGGGGAGGACACGAATATCCCAGCCAAATACATCAAATATGTTATTAAAAAATTCGACTAAACGATTTACCAATGTAGTAAGGGAATTGCCCATTTGTTCTAAATATTCAGGGGTTATAGTTGGGTAAGTGTGCACTTACTTTATCTCCAATTCATTTTACTGATTTTGTTATCTATTAATATAAGAAATTACCATAAAAAGTTTCAATTCTAATTTCAACATATAATAAACCTGGCAACGATAAGATAAATATTATAGTTTTGTTAGACAATTACTTTTTCAATAAAAAGTCAGGAAAAGGGATAGAAACCTAAGTTAAAAAGATACTATTGAAAGACTCCAAATAATATAGGAGTTTTAAGATTGTGTATTGCTTATAAGAAAAACTAAGTAAGTATTTCCAAATTTTTTAGCGGTTAGCAGTAATAATAATTAACTTTGTTTATTCACGGAGGAGGACATCACAGGCTAATCGGACTTTTTCAATTAATTTACGGAAAAAAGTATGGCGTCGTGCCTGTTCGCGAAGGAAAATAATGGTTTTCCGTTGTAGTAGATAGCGATTAAGTTTTTGTTTTTTGGGTTGGATTTTTACTCCCTGCACTTCTTCCATTGGTTTCCATAAAGTTTCCTGCGGGTAGCCAAAGGTTATCAGGTCTTCATCTGCAATCTGGTCAATGATTTTCTGCATCATTTTCAATTTCTCAGGGTCGGTGCTTAATTCCTCAACCCACTTTTTCAAAGAGCCTGTGCTAGGTCTTGTATGTTGCTTCACGCCTAACGGGTCGCCCAAACCTTGTTTATGGCTCTCGTCATCAGATTTACCATAATCAATTGCTTCTGGTTCAAATGGGATTTCAAGAAAGGCACATATCTGTTCAAACTGTTCTTCGGGCTTTTTCACAAGGTCTTCATAGCGGATATGGTAAATATCCACTTCCTTTTTACGCAAAAAATCAGCAATAGCAGGGATATAACGGTTGAGTATTGGATTATGCTCGTTAGCAACCTTGTAATCGCCATCAAAAAATGAATTTGCAAAGGATGAGAATGTAGCCAGGGGGTGCCGCGTCAGAATGATATATTTTGCATCAGGATATACCTTTGCAATGAAGGGCAACACTAATGAATATGCAGGTGTCTTGTCGAGACAGATTTTTTTATCACCCTTGGCAATTAGGTACTGGCTATATAGCACATCGCAATATGCACGGCACGCTTTCCAGTAATCGTTCTCTTTGTTGGGCAATTGTTCCACAAACAATTTTTGAGCCTCTGCGGATAGGATATGGTCATAAGGTGCTTTATCCACTTTTGCCCATACGCCTAAATGTGCTAACGGTGTCAGGATATGCGGTTCCGGACCCCCTTGTATCATGGAGTGTGATGATAGCATTCGTTCCAGCATTGTCGTTCCAGAACGAGGCGGTCCTATTAAAAATATCATTCTATATTCCATGCAATTCTCCCTTATCATTTATTGAGATTAAAAGTTTACAATATATGACAGTGAATTGTCATATTCAGAATAAGGAAGTATAATTATATCATGTCAGCACAAAAGCATATTTATATATCCATTGTTTGTATTTTTTTCTTTATTTTAACTGCACTTGTCCATGGAGAGGAAAGTTTATACGAAAAGCAAATTCTCTATTTCCTTGACAGAGAGATTCCACAACTGTTACAAAAATATTCTGTTCCTGGAACCGTTATTGCATTAGTGCACGGGGACAATGTTATTTTGAAGGGATATGGCAAATTAGGTTTTGAGATTGATGAGCCGATGGATGCAGAGCAGACGCCTGTATTTGTAGCTTCGTTATCTAAATTGTTTACCTCTACGGGGATTATGCAACTCTACGAGCAAAACAGAATTTCCTTAAATGTCAATATCAATCATTATCTGTCAGACTTTCAAATTGTGTGCCCTTATTCTGAGCCCATAACCATTCACCATCTTTTGACACACACAGCAGGTTTTGATGACCGATTTTTAGGTATGGGTGCTCCGACATTAGATAAGGTTTTACCATTGGGAGTGTATCTGTCAAAAAGGTTACCACCAATTGTTTTTCCTCCTGGAACTGCCATCAGTTATTCCAATCATGGGTTTGCATTACTGGGTCATGTAATAGAACAGGTATCAGGGAAAAGTTTTAAGGATTACATGGAAGAACATTTATTTGAGCCACTTGAAATGAGCCATAGCAGATTTGATGGAACTTATCCAGAGACATTGAAACCACCAAAGGCATACCTGGAATATTTTGGTAAGATACGACCAGTGGAAATGGACTTTGCTCAAACTCCACCTGCTTCAAGTTTATGCACAACTGCTGAAGATTTTTCCCATTTCTTAATAGCCATGCTGAATGATGGCAGATATAAAGACCGCTTTATTTTGCAACCTAAAACCGTTAAACTCATGCAGACCCCAAGATACAAACTTCATCCTCTACTACCAGGTTATGCCTGTTGCTGGGAAGAACGATATATCAATGGGAAGCGAACACTTCAACATTCAGGATTGACCTGGGGATTTAGCAGTCATGTTCTGATTATCCCTGATGAAAAATTTGGGCTATTTATTTCAATCAATAAAGGGGAGCATGCCTTAATTTCAGAAGCAATTCAATTACTTGTATCAAAATTTACTCTCCCTATAAGAAATATACCGAGTATTCGTAAAAATCCGTCATTTGTTGACCCTTCATATTATAGAGCAGTATCAGGTTTCTATCGGCATAATCGTTATTGTCGTAGCGATTACTTTAAGTTAGCCACATTTCTGCCAGGTTTTGTGCAAGAGATATATGTGCTTGGCGATGACACAGAACGGACATTGTTTATGAGATATCTTGCGTTTCAATCTGGCAGTTGGAAAGTTGAGGAATTAGGAGATATGTTGTGGGGAAGGAAAACACAGTATGGTGATATTGCAAGTTCACCCCGAATAACCTTCATCAAAGGTGTTGAACAGGGAAGACATCAATTAGTAATAGGAAATAATGTCTATGAACCCATACATTTCTGCGAATCAAAACTATGTCAATATACCTTATTCTTTGCGTGTATAGCAGTATTTATTATCCAATTTTTGCGTTTTTTTGCACGATTATTGATACAAAAGAATGCAGACAATTTTTTACAAAAACATAGCGACTTTATTCAGAATATAAGTATAATATTCCTTGTTTATATTCTTGTATTTACTACATATTTGTTTTTATTTTTAAAACCTCAATCACTGGGATATGGGACACCTCTTATTCTGTTCATCATTATATTACTCTCATTCCTTCTTTTCTTTCTTACTATTATTGGCACGATACGATTTATCCTTTCATTAAAGGAATTGCGATTGCAAACATTTTTCGACCTGTTGGCACTACTTGCCTGTTACGGAATGCTCTTCCTTTTCTATTATTGGAATATTTTGGATTTCCACCTATCAAGTTGGGATACACTCTACATAAACTAATATTATTAAATAAGGATATAAGCGTGTTATACTTTTAAATATTTGCAGAAGGTAATTATAAAATAATATAAGGAAAGGAAATTTGATGAAATATATATCGTGGTTTATGTTAGGAGTTATGATTGTTCTGTGTTCGTGTCAGTCGGGACCAGAAGGTGGAGTGGTAAACAAGGTTTTATCGGACTTTGGACTACGGGAAAAGCCTGAGGGATATATGAGTGAAACGGACAAGGTGTTTCAGCGATTAGGAGAGATTGGTGCAACTGAATTACAGCGGCTTAACCTTGAAAATCGGCACGGTGAAGTAAAGTTTGAGCAGAAAGGTGCTCGTGGCGAATATTATAAGGAAGTCAAAGTTTATACACAATACTATCCGATGGATGCGAAACCTGTCAGTCATTCAGGAGAAAGTGGACAATCCTATACAGCAACGATTGCATATACATATCGTATTTATCGGAGTGCTCCCAAAGCGACCCGTGTAGAGGCACAAGAAGCCACTGCGGATATTCCGATGGAAACGGAAGGACGAGAAATCTATAGATATTCATTAGGTCCTGGCGGTGTATGGGATGGTCAGAAGGGACAAAAGGTAAAAAGCGAATAAGAATAGTGCCTCAATATTTATAAAAATAGTATTAATCAAAAACGATGGTTCTTCGATGATATACCATAATACGGTCGTCTGCATGAGCCTTCACTGCTTCTGATAGAACCTTCTTCTCAATATCCCTTCCCATAGCAATTAAATCCTCTACACTATGCGTGTGATTAACATGGATACATTCTTGATAAATAATAGGACCTTCATCTAATTCCTCTGTGACATAGTGGCTTGTTGCACCAATAAGTTTTACTCCACGCTCATACGCCTGATGATATGGTTTTGCACCTGCAAACGCAGGAAGAAAACTATGATGAACATTAATTATGCGGTTGCGATAGGAATTAACAAACTCTGCACTCAAAATCTGCATATATCGGGCTAATATAATAAAGTCTATGTAATGTCGTTCAAACAGTTCAAGTATATTATTCTCTGCTTCCTGTTTTGTAGCAGATGTTGCAGGAATATAAAAAAACGGCACAGAGAAACTTTCAGATACAGGTTCCAGGTCTGGATGATTGCTTACCACCAAAGTAATATCTGCATTAATCTCGCCGTATTTATGTTTCAAAAACAAATCATATAAGCAGTGGTCATATTTGGAAACCATAATTGCCATCTTCTTCCGTTCATTACTGAATGAGAGGGCAGTATCCATCTTAAACTGCTGTGCTAACTCTTGAAGTTCCTTTTGAAATTGCGATTTGGTAACATTCATATTTGAACAGTCGAAATAGACACGCATAAAGAAACGATTGTCTATCTCCTCCTTATGTTGCTGGGCATGAATAATGTTTCCACCACGCTCAAAAATGAACCGCGCAACATTGTAGACAATTCCTGGCACATCAGGACAATGTAATTTCAACACTGCTGATTTGTTGCTTTTCATCTATGTTTCCTTTATGTTAATAACAAATTTACTTTAATTCTTTATATTAAGTTAATCATCAAGTTGTAAAATTCCTTTGAGATTATGTAAAAATAATATAACATAATTGAAAAGTAAAATGTTCAGGACAACAAATATAGGATACTTATAATGAAGAAGAAAACTTTACTTGTTATTACATCTATTATATTTACACAGGCACTCGTTTTTGCAGACCAGAACTCATTTTATCCAAGAGGAGAACTGGAAAAACGAGTCCAGTGGGTGCAAGACAGATTCGATTTTATTCATGACCCTGCTTATACAGATTCATTTATCTTGCAGGATATTAAACTTAGCCCGGATACCCCCCGCCGATTTCAAGAGTTTAGTGGGGATATTTCTGGCAGGTTTTTAGAAGTAATATCACTTGAACCACGAGGGGACTATCATAAGGCATGGTCAAGACGAATCGCTCAGGAAATTATAAAATATCAGAAAGAGGACGGTAGGTTTGGTAATCCAGACCTTGTGTTTACGAAAGACCAGGTTGGCAGAGACCACATGGCATTACTTTGGGGCAATGGTAGATTATTGGTTGGATTAATTTCTTATTATCAGATAAATAAAGACCCTGCTATATTGGAAGCATGCAAGAAGATGGGAGATTTTTTCATTGCCATCTTTGAAGAGTGTTCTCAGCCTGATGTGATTAAACGTCTGGAAAAGCAGGGTGCCAATGGATTTATATGTTTTACTCAATGGAGCGAAGGATTGGAACTGCTTGCGCGTGCTACGGGTGATAACAAATATCGCGAAACAGCGAAAAAGATGGAGCCACTTCTACAACCCCCTATAAACCAGCACTCGCACGGATATATTACGACTTTGCGTGGCGATATGCTCATCTGGGAAAGCACAAAAGACCCTGAAATTTTGGCAAGGAATGAAAAGAGGTTTAATCAACTTGTTGAAGAGGGGTGGGTAAAGGCTAACGGCGGAGTCCCAGAATATTTTAATAAAACTTACCCAAGAGATGAAGGATGTTCTGAGGCTGATTTATTCCGCTGGTGTTTGCAATTGTGGAAAGCCACAGAGAAAATTGAGTATCTGGAATATGCAGAACGCTGTCTATTTAACAGTTTATTCTCAAACCAATTTGAGACAGGCGATTTTGGACATCACACATTTGACTCTTTGGGATATGTGTCTTCACCGGGACCGGGTCGAGCCTGGTGGTGTTGCACTATGCACGGGTTGCGTGCCTTACATGATTTGAAACAGTGTGTAATAAATACACCAACCGATGGAAAAATTCAGATTAACCTTTTTCTCAGTGGTGAATATTACGGGAAGGATTTTGTAATCAAAGCCTCACGATTAGAAAGTAAAGATGGGGCATTTGAATATGATTTTGACTGGTTGAAAACACCAACAGTTGAATGGGCTCTGACTATTCGACATCCATACTGGGCAGAAACAGTAGAGGTAGCAATAGATAATAAGCCAGAATTTACAAGTTCTGAGCCGGGTACTGTTATGGTTAAGCGTGTGTGGGAAGAAAAAAATAAAGTAAAGATAAAAATTCAACCCATTATTAGATTTGTGAACACAGAAATAAAAGAGATTCCTTATGAGCAGTTATCCAATTTACAGAAAGTAGCAATATTTGTTGGACCCTGGCTAATGGGTATTAATGCTGTTGATAATCCTATGTTCCATGGTGAGCCGTATAGCGATAACATTATCCTTTTACCAAATACCCTTCAAGAACTAAAACAAAATATAATTTTTACAGAAGAGACACGCTTTCCGCTACAATCAGGACCGCATTTGACTGTTACTTATAAACATTCTGGATTTTCAGAACCATGTAAGGCTACATTTACCCCTGTTTCCGAGCGTAGTCGCAATAATGAGGCTACCTTTACCTTCTGGCACAACATACAGAAACAGTAATAATCATTCTACTTTCATAGACGATTATATTCACATGTTTGGCAATACTCTATGCTAAAAATCAAAATGACTAAATATAAAGAGGCAAGATATAAATTAATTACATCTTGCCTTTATTTTAATTCTAATCTGTTAAACTGTTGTTATGCTTCAATGGTTCGGTCAAGGGTCAGATTATACCAGCCAATACCTAATTTATTAAGGGCATAACCTATTTCTTTTAGATAATCGCCATAACACATCATCCAGTGAAAGCCAACCATATCTTGTGCCAAACGATTGCAATCTCCTTCAATCTCTACATCTGTCTGAGAACGACAAATATCAAGAAATGGGTTTGCATTAATCTTGCCACGGAAACCAATCCATTTCTTAAATTCAAAATCTGGGTCAATTACGGTAACAGGTTCACCTAACCGCATTTCTACCTTCGGTGCAGCACCATAATCAGATTCGTAATGTGTCAGTATGCGAACAGGTTCAAGATTTTTGCCGTCCATTCTGCGAGGTGCTGTGCAATGGGCAATGGTAACAACGCCATGATGGGGATAAGTTGGGTCTTGCAGGAAAACGGGTTTTGAACAAATATAGTTAAGCAATACACCTGACGGGATAACTGCAAAATCAGATTCGCAAAATGCCATAGCACCACGGTCATTGATTAAACTTAGTGTCATACATGCAGTTGTCTTTGCTTTCGGGATAATAGTGCTCATACAGTTGTTAACCGTAATGGCTGGGGCATCAAATTCGTTCATAATTTGTTCAAACACTTCGGCTAATATGAAGGCATTTTCAAGAAATGGCATATCTGTTTCCATTTTTGTATTTGGCAGATTCAGGTATTGCTTTGTCCATGCTTTTGCCTGTTCGCGGAGTTTGCTATCGTTCAAAGCGGGAGTAATCCGTTTGTCCAATTCGCTATATGGATAGTCAATGAGTTCCATCTTAAATTTTTCCCTTGTCAGGTCCGGTGATTTTATACCACCTTCACCCCAGCCTGAAGGTCCGCCAATACAAACGATTTTGCTGCCAACTGCATTTTTCAAAGCATAAAAAGACCTCAACCGCCATAAAACATCACTATATTCATCTACAACAACATCCTGTGGTGAAAGGCGTGGCTCTCCCAATGTATCCACTGTTTTTCTCAAAAAGCGTGGACTAACAATTTCATACCAGAGATATGCCGGACCAGTGCGATGTCTAACAAAAACGATATGATGTTTGTTGTCACTGAATACGGAATCTATTTCACCCATAGCACCATAAACAATTGCCACATCCGCAGCGACATTGCGAGCCTGTTCGGCTTCTGATGGTGTATCTACTGCTATTATAGGCAAAATCTCCAGAGGGAATTCAGCCTTTTGTTTCATTTCAGCCAATTCCTTTTCAATTTGCTGACATTCCTTTTGCACATCCTCCTTCGTGTGAAAGCCACCCCAGGAACGCCAACTAGTTTGTTCCTGTCGTTGATACAAGTGATAAGTGAATATGGGCTGAACAACTAACGGTTTCTTCTTTGCAGAAGCAATCGGTTTCTCCAGATATTCCATTGTTACATTAGCAGAGGAAGAGGAAGTCTCTGCGGCTGATAAAATGGCACTTGCTCCGACTGCTGTTCCACCTACCGCAGCGAGGAATGTTCTTCGAGCCATGTTTATCTGCGTTAAGTCATGAAGGCAGCCACAGCAAAACTGTGGATGTGAATGTTTGTTTTCCTGTGTCATAGTGTTTTTTCCTTTTTTTAAGAGTCTAAAATTGTTACTACAATTAATTTTATAACCATATTTTATAGTGTAACAAATGTAAAAACCAACTCTTATATAGATTATGTTATATCTTTTGAAAAAAATTTTTATATTTTTAGTGGATATTGGTGACAAAAGTGCATAATTTAGTTTTACTCATTTCCATTAGTCAGTTTTGCAATTGAATAATATCTCACAGATTGGGTTGTCCTGTGGAGGCAATAACTGATTGCCAGAGGGTTCCACGCGGGTCAACTTTTTTTCTGCCTTTGATAACCATTTCTATCGGTATATGAACAAACTGATTATGTATATATCCAATTGTGAAACCTGTTCTACCTGTCATTCCTGCATGAACAGCATTCCGCGCTAAAGCATCACAAAAAGCAGAATCTTCTGCGTTTGCAGGAACACTACGAATTAAATAACTGGGGTCAAAATATTTCATCTGAATAGGTATTTGCTGATTTTTGAAATGGTCAATGATTTTATCCCTTAAAAATTTTCCGACATCAGGATAAATAATATTTCCAGAAGCGTCTCTCTGTTTTTCTTTGTCTATCATCCAATCTGAACCTGCGCCCTCTGCTACTACAACGAGTGCGTGTTCTCTTGTAATGAGTCGTTCTTGGAGCCAGGGGAGAAAGCCACCTTCGCCCTCTAAAGTTATGGAAATTTCAGGAATAATGGTATAATTTACCAATTGACTTGCAAGGGTTGCATAAGCAGACACAAAGCCTGAATCTCTACCCATAAGTTTAACTAGACCTATCCCATATAAAACTGATTTGGCTTCTGTATGTGCACATATAAGGACTTTCCTCGCCTCTCCAATTGCTGTATTAAAACCGAAGGTTCGGGAAGTATAAAGGATATCATTATCTATTGTTTTGGGGATACCAATAATTGAAATTGGATAACCATTTTTTTGCGATGTGAGGAATAGTTGATGTGCGCCCCGATGTGTTCCATCACCACCAACACAAAAAAGTATGTTCACTCCCAATGACCGCAAATAATCAAGCATTTTCTCAGGGTCTTGTGGTCCTCGAGATGTGCCTAATATCGTTCCTCCTTCGTCATGTATCTCGTCAACAATCTCTGGGTCAAGGGTAATAGGTGGCAAATTCTTTTCTGGATTTAACCCTTCATAACCGTAGTGAAACCCCCATATTTTTTGCACTCCATAATTAAACCAGAGTTCTATTACAGCAGAACGAATTACATTATTAAGCCCGGGACAAATCCCTCCACATGTTACAATTCCTGCTATCGTTTCCTTAGGTTTAAAAAATATCTTATCACGCGGACCTGCTTTTTCAAAGAAGATTTGTTCCATTGGAAAAGCCATTTCTTGACTGTCATATTCAATAGTTGCAGGGATAAATGTAGTATCATTTACAAATATCAAATCTTTTTCTACTTTGTCTTTTTGAGTTTGCAAGGGCGAAGATATTTCACACGCCCCTAATTTTTTAATATTCACAAACATATAAATCCATCCTTAATAAAATCCGATTATTACATAAAATAGCTATAATATGCTTCTGAGGAAATATATTACTATAAGATTATAGAAAATTGTTGCTATTTGCTAAAAAATTACAGAATCATTAGTATTTGCGATTAATATATTGATTCAGCATAACAAGAAAGATAAGTGGATTTTTAGTGAACGGGTCAAAAACAATTGTGATATAGAAATTGAAACTTTTATATGGGACTTATCGTGCACCTACGACTCGGTCTTTGGTAAATTCGCGCCATAAGACAAACCAAATTGCGAGAAAAATAAAGATAGCAGATATGACAGATATAGTAATTACTGCCCGTAATGGACTAACAAAGAAAAGTTCTTTTTGAAAACTTCCAAGCACAGTCATAACTGCTCTATTGTATCGTTGAGAAGCAAGGACAGGAAACATAGAATCTAAATATTTTTGAATTGTCCAGAAATCAGCAATACCTGGAATAAAATTTGCCGCTTTCTCCCATCCAAAAAACAATATTACCCCGATAATAATTGGATAATTGGTGGCACAACCTAACATAAAACTGATGGCTCCATATCCCAACAAGCCCATAATGCCAACCCCAATATACCGCGACATCATGCCGATACCTATGGAATCAATATGAATACTTCCCAGAACAACGCAAGCAATGAAAGTAAATAATATCCCGATTGCTAATAAAAAACTTGCAATAAGCATGTAGGCAAGAAATCTACCTATTACCCAGGCAAGGCGCGATACAGGTCTTGTAAGCAGGTATATTATTGTTAACGAATCTACCTCCTCCCGAATACCAATTAAACCAATAAATAAAGCCAACAATGGAGTTAATGTGTGGACATAAATCTGTTCGGAAAGGCGAATAAAAATATCTAAACCACTCTCACGAAACACTGTTCTTGAAAATAGAGCAACAAAGACAGGTATAACCACAGGTAAAACGCAGATAGCAGACATTAACAGGAAACGGTCGCGGCGTAAAGTAATAGTCAAGGCATGATAAAATGAAGTCTTGGTATCTAAATATAGGTTGCTTATCTTTTTGATTTGTATCCCCATAATGTTTATTACAGTCCTCGTGGTATATGGGTTGAGATTAAGTATTGGAATACAGATTGCAAATCTTCATCTGCACAGTGGAAACTAAATATTGGGATTTTCCCTTCTAAAATAATTTCATTAATACATTTAAAAGTTTGTAATGGGTCAAGAGTATGCACGGTCAGGAATTGGGTGTCAAAGTTAACACTAGTAATGTTTGAATCAGAACTTAACAATTGATAAACCTTTTTGGGCTCCATTGTTTCAATGACAATGGTGCGAGGATGGTTTTGAATCAAATCTCTTATTTCGCGTATTTTTCCAAGAGCCAATACTCTACCGTTATAAATCAGGATTACAGTATCGGTTACGCGTTCTACCTCGTGAAGGACATGACTCGAAAAAACAACCGTTTTCCCTTCATTCCCAAGGCCGATAACTAAATGGAATAATTCTTCGCGTGCAGTTGGGTCTAATCCGTTCATAGGCTCATCTAAAAATAATATTTGTGGGTCATGAAGAAGTGATTGAGCCACTTTAATGCGCTGACGCATACCTTTACTATAGGTAGAAATCGGGTCATACATTCGCTCTACCATGTGAACCCGCTCTAATGCATCTCCTACTCGCTTTTTTGCTGCTTTTGGATGATAGCCGGAATATCTTGCTAACCAATATAAAAATTCAAAGCCACTGACTTCTTCTACAAAATGGTCCATCTCTGGACAATATCCAAGTATTGAAAGAATCTGGAAATTATTGCGTGGTTTCTTTCCTAAAATCCGAATTTCACCACGACTGGGACGATAAAGTCCCAGTGCTAATTTGATAAATGTAGATTTTCCTGCTCCATTTGGTCCTAGTAGACCCACTACGCCTGAAGGTATCTGGACGGATACATTATTTAATGCAACAACCTCTCCAAACCATTTTGAAAGTTCTTTTGTCTCTATTTGTGCATCCACTTGCTAACCTTTCTCTGCTTTCCGCACCTGTATAATACTTATCAGTAAAAATAGAACACAACAGGAGACTATATATAGAAACATTCCTGTAACATTAATATCATCCATTGTGCGGAAAAAGATGTTTCGGTCAATATTGAAAACTCTCTGTCCCATAAAATAGATAGCTACAGGTAATGAAACTTGCATATAATTCCCATCTCTCATAAAATTGGATAGTAGTCCTGCCAATGAGGTGTTTGCAATAATAAGAGTTACTATACTAATCACAGTTATATTTTCAGTTGAGAAGATACTCGATGCTGCGATAATTCCTAACGCAATAGGAAGGACTAATATTAAAGAGAAAAACAAACTATCAGAGACTATAGGGAAATAACTGATTAGCCCTAACCATGTGGAACTCTTTTTAGTGGTATAATCAGTTAGCATAAGTATAAGTGCTGGGAAAAAGGTTAAAGAAAAACCACAGAAAACAACAGATAACAATTTACCCAGTAAATAGTCATACCAATGTATAGGTTTAGAAAAATAAATATCCCATAGGCGATTTTTCCGGTCTGCACAAATTGCTCCTGCACCCACATATAGCAAAATAAGCAGGACAAGGGGTGCCTGTAAGCGAATAAAGTGAAAATATAATTCATTATCCACTTTTATCCATGTTACGGAACGAATGAGTGGAGCCAGCGGATGATTGGGGTCCTGTATAGCGGCGTTATACAAGATAATCTGGATGAATCGTGCAATAGGCTGCAACATACCTAATATAAAAAGCACAATGAAAATACGAGAACGATTCCAGAGCCGCACCTCTTCAAGAAAGACAACCCACCAACGAAACCGACGAATATACTTCCCCTCAAAGGGTCTATAAGAAAATGAAAATACTGGCATAGTTTAATTTACCTCTACTTTTTCTGCAGTGGTCTGAAATAGGTTAATAAGACTACCCTCAGTTGGAACAAAAGAACGCACGATTGTGCCTGCCCGTTGAGCACATCGAAAAATCTCTTCACGAGACAGGTTATTATGAAGGTGTATTGATAATATACCTCGGGGTAATTCTTGATATTCAACGCCTATTTTGCTTAATTCTTCTTTGAATGGTTCTATAGGCTCTTGAACTGTAATCTCATAATGATTTGCATGACTGTCTATAAGGGCTTGTAAATTTCCACAGAATACAAGACTACCTTTATTTAACACAATAATTTGTGAACATAAATCCTGAACATCAGGTAAAAGATGAGTAGATAATATTGTAGTAACGCTCCGCTGTTCGGAAATCTCCTTTATTAGTTGCAGCATTTCTAATCTACCATCGGGGTCTAAACCATTAGTAGGTTCATCTAATATTAAAATTTGCGGGTCATGCAAAATAGCCTGTGCCAACTTTACTCGTTGTAACATTCCTGTAGAATAAGTCTGCATGGGTCTATATCGTGCTTCTTGCAATCCTACATAGTTCAATACTTCGTGCGACCGTTCCAAAGCGTCCACATAGGACATGCCGACCAATCTACCGCAATATACCAGAAAACTGACAGCTGTGACCTTTGGACTTACTACTTCACGCTCTGGAATGTATCCCGAGATAGCACGAACTTTTAAAATATCTTTTGGCAACGAGTATCCCGCAATAACGATATTTCCTTTTACAGGTCTGAGAAATCCCAGAAAGGTGCGAATCAAGGTTGTTTTCCCTGCCCCATTCGGACCCATCAGACCAATTACACCACGCTCTAACGAGAAGGATACATCATTAATTGCAATATTATTGCTATAAGTTACAGTTAAATTTTCAACCTTAATAAAAGCCACTTGCTTCAACCTTATGGATAATTGGATTAGATTATAATCGAACCATACACTCAACATTCATAACAGGTTCGTCACCTTTAACTACAATTACAGTGCTGTAAACATATCGCACCCCACGACCAAATTGCACATAATAAATATCTAATTCCCATTCGCCTGTGGGGACATCCTCAAATACAAATGTTCCTCCCAAAGGATTTACCATTGTGCTCATACTGCCTACAAGTTCATCCATATTAACAACCTGTCCAAATGCAAATGGGCGGCCTGTTGGCGGTCGTAGTAAAGCAACCCCACCAATTGGTGGAGATGGATTGGAATGTCCTTCTATTCGTATTCCACCCATTCTACCAAAGTCAAATCGAGTGGTTTGTCCTTCCTTTACTTCTACGGGGACACCTCTGCTTTCAAATAGTCCACTCATATTTATATTGTCAACATCAGTGGGCGTGGAGCCTACCGGCACTGCTACCATCTGATAAATGCCACTGGTTAATCCATCAAAAAAATAATAACCACTTTCATCTGTATTGGTAGTTTTAGTTCCACCGGGACCCAAAATAATCACGAGGGCATTGGGTGCAATATTTCCATCAATATATACATGCCCTTCCAGACCTCCACCTGAACCCATAGTTATAGTAATGTTTTCTAAATGTTGTCCTGCTTGAAGTGTAATGGGACCACTACTGCCCATGGCATAGCCTTCGTGCTGTGCAATAATAACATAATCCCCCTCAGCAACAGATTCAAAGCGGAATACCCCATCTTCACCGACTACTTGCATCTTACCACCAGAAAGTTCTCCGCCAAGAAGGGCTCTAGTCATGGCTTCGGTTTCTGAGGTTGATTGAATTAAATACACACTTGTCCCTTGTGGATTTCCACTACCGCGAATAGTTACTTTTCCAGCCACAACTGCACCTTGTTTTGATACAAAAATCTGCACATCCGCAGTTTGACCTTCTTGTACCATAACTTGCGATTTTCCTTCTACATATTCTTCTGAACTTGCTGTGAGTTCAAAAACACCAGGACCCAACTGAAGTTCAAACTTCCCTTCTGGATTTGTAAATGAGGATTCGGTTGGTTCGGTTGTATATTGTGCCAGAGCGATATCACCAGAAGAATCTGCGCTAAAAGGTGCAGGTGCTGCATTGATAGTAAATGGTTGTTCTAATGGTGAATTGGTTTCTTTTACTAATACCTGTCCACGAATAACACCAAAGGTCTGTAATATTACATCTGTAGGCTGGTTAAACCGAACACTGTATAATGTGCGAGTTACATAACCGGGATAGGAAACTCTCAATTCATAGTAGCCTATATTGACGCCATCAATCCGATAATTACCACTGCTATCTGTTGTTGTTGAATGCTTTTCTGATTGGAAACCGACCGTAGAAACACCTTCTAAATTAACCTCTGCTCCACTTAAAGGTTCTCCTTGCGGATTAGTTACTTTTCCAAATACAGAAAATTCACCAGGTTCAACAGGTTCCAATGTGATATTAATGCCACCAAGTTTTGAAAATCCATCACTGGCAAATTTTACACCGGAGAAAGGTACTTTATAGCCTGCTTTCCATGCTAAAAGTTGGTAATTACCCTGTGGAATTCCTGTGATGGAATATGAACCGTCTTCTTGTGTAGTTACATTACGGAAGGTCGTTGGCTGGTCAAGGGGTGAAAAGATAGCACTATACTCAGGCATACAAACAATCTCTGCTTTAGGCACAGGATTCCCAGAAGTATCACGAACAAAGCCAGAAACCGAAGTGCCATCAAATACATTGACATCTACACGGACAACACGATAAGACGGAGTTAAGGCAAACACATCACTTAATTGTGGTGTATATGGACCACCCGCAGTTACATACAATCGCCATTCTTGATTGAGAGGAACACCCCCCATTTCATAATAGCCAGTGTCGTCAGATGTCGTTGTATTCGGAGCTTCCCGAGTAAGCAGGGCATTTACTGCTTGTGAAAAGATGCTTTGTGAGGTTGTAAGCATAAGTTCTGCACCAGTAACAGGCTCACCAGACATATTTAAAACATATCCCCAAATCATTCCTGCAGGAGAAACTTTGAATATAATCCCTTTTTGCACATCTTGCGGTGAAGTGATAGCAACCTTTTTATATGGAAATTCTTTCTTACTTGGTAAATACGGTGTCCCTTCAATCGAAACATATAATCCATAGGTACCAGGAATAAGTCCTGTTATCTGGAAATTGCCCTTTTCATCACTTATTACAGATGAAGATGGGGTTGTTTTCCCCTGTTCAGCAAATGGATTTGAACCTTCATCAATAAGGATTTTAACACCTCCTGCACCTTCACCTGTGCCTTCTTCAATAACTTTACCTTCAATAGTCCCACCTTTGTAAAGTGAGACTGTTATTTCTATCGGCTTATCTTCTTTAATCTCAGGTAATACCTCTTCCCCCTGAGCATAATCGCCTGATTTTACAATAATACGAATATTCTCACGCTTGAATTGAGCAATATCTGTGTTATATACAAGGAGATAGGCTCTTCCTTCTTTATCTGTGTTAAATGGACCCCTTATTGTGTATGGCTCGATACGAGTGCGACCTGTTAAAGGAACTCCAACATTTTGAACTTTTGGACCTCGCCTTGATGTAATTGCACTTGCTAATATGACTTTTGCACCGTTTATAGGTTGATTTGTTCTGCCATCAATAACCTTTACAACAATTGAAAATTCTTTTAATTCCGATATAGGTTGAGTATCTGATATTCCTTCAGTAGTTGGAGCAGTCTGGGAAGATTGTTTTTTTGTTGGTTCTTCAATAGGTGGTGGATTTACTTCTGGAAGGACTTCATCATATTGTCCCGCCGTTTTTGAAGTATTTGAGGGTGGTTTATCCTCGTAGGAAATATTTGAGCGTGGTGGTGCTTCAGGCTTTTGAGGTGCAAACAAGAAAGCAATGGTTATCCCAATTCCAACAAGTAGGACTAATATAACTATTGCCTCGATTATACCACGAGACAAAAAAATCTTATCTCTCATAAAATATATTAAATCTCCATTTTCTTATCATAATATACAAGTAATTGTATATATTATAACGAAGGATACTTATAAAAGGATAAAACAAACAAATATTTTTTTGTAAAAGGATGTTCTATAAAACAATTTGGATGCATTTTATATCTTACATTTTGTGGGATTTTACCCATGGAGAAACCAGAACAAGTAATGTGGTTATAGCGGTACCTAAGGTTAATAAAAGAGAATAAGACCCCTGATACTTTGTCCAGAAAGTCTGGAATGTAGTCTGGCAATAATCCCAATAGCCCCACCCTGCGTCCGAACCGTACCAGAACATAACAGACCATTTATAGAAAGATATGGAAAATATAACACCTAAAATAATTGTCAGAACTGTGACAACAAACCCCGCCATAAGATAACGGAAACGAATTCTTTCCCGTTCTTTTAGTTCATGCAATTTTAATCTTTTAACAACATTAGAATGCAATGTTACAGGTACCGGTATAAGTTTTTCATCTCTCAATACCGATTCTATAAACGAATCCAATTCGTCTTCATGATGAATCTCTACCATTGGGGAATATCTCCTTTTCTACAATTTTCCGTAATTGTTTACGGGCACGAAACATCCATGTTTTTAATGTTCCTACTGGTATACCCATAATTTCTGCAATTTCTTCATACGAAATACCATTTAAATAATAAAGGGTTAAAACAGTAGAATATCGGTCTGAAAGGCGAGTTACACATTCTCGCACTTTTTCAGCAATTTCTTGCTCGGTAACCTTATTCTCTATACTTCCAGCAGGAGTATTCGGCTGTAATTCAACTTCTAACTTTTTTTTTCTCCGGTTCAGTTCTGTTAAACAAACGCTACAAGTAACTCGATATAACCAAGTGGAAAATGTGCAATCACCACGAAAGCCTTTGATATGTTTGAATGCTTTAATGAATGATTCCTGAGCCATATCTTCTGCAAGTTCTGTATCTCGCATAAAACGATATGCGATATTAAACACAATTTGTTGATGTTTTCGGACTAACTCTGCGAAGGCTTCTGTATTTCCTTGCCGACTTTTCTGAACCAGTTCTAGTTCAGAAACATCTTCTCCTTTTTCCGCAATACCTGGGTAAACCGCTACTGCACTACCCGAATGCGGAAAAGAACTTAACCATTTAAACATTTAGTTTTCCTTGTCTCTACAATATTATGACCTTTATTTATTTCTTGCGGTTTCTACTGAATCAACCGTGATATTAATATTTTGCCATTCATAGACAACAATTTCAAATCAGCAACTCCCTTTCCTATCTGTTTTTCTATTTGACGAACTTGCATTCCCGGAGTAATATCCCCAAGTGGAAACTCAGAACTTATATAACCACGATAGGTTTTAGCCATAATCTTCGATGAAAACAGTTCGGGTAATATTAGGGATATGTTACCATTAGTAACGGTTAAATCACAAGTTTCTATTTCCTCACTTAACAATGTAGTTTGAATATTACCATTTACGGAGTTGGCTTTTATTTTTCCTTTTTCCACTGTTGCATAAATAGCACCATTGATAGTTTGAATTTCTGCAGAGGCTTTGATATTACTAATATCAATTCTTCCCAATATAGTTTGTGCAAATATATTACCTTGTGGTTGGATTATAGTAATATCCCCTTGATTAGAATGTATTGACACATCTTTTACACCTGCCGTTATATATACACTACCTTTGCCTGTAATATTAATTTCCAGGTCTATTCCTTCAGGAACAGTAATTTGGTAATCTATTCGAAATTCAACACCATCAGGACGGGAATGTGGTTCTGTCTCTACTGAAATATGGCTTTCACTTTCTATAATCTGAAACAATTGCTTTGAAAATTTGTTTACCTTTTCCCTATCTTTAAATCGTCGTGGATAGCCACGCATATCTGCATTAATTATTATCTTTGAACCCTTACTTGGAGTGATATTGATTGCACCATCTACATTATCTATAGTCAATTTTTCTCTCGGCTCAAAAGTAAAAATTTTCATTTCTTGATAATATGGACGGGAAACTTCTATAGGCAACCGCTCACTTAACACGCCAATAGTAAACAGTTGCACCGCCAATAAAACAAAAAGAGCGGTAAAAAGACTTTGGAGCAGGGTCCGTTTTTGGAACCCCTCAAAAAACCAGGACAGGTATTTTCTAAACACAAGAAGACTAACCTCTCTTAATTTTTATTCAGTTTAATATAAAATTGAGGTAACTTTTTATTACTTCTCCTCACATTTCTTACCTTTAGACAGTTATCATTAACTCTTTGTTTCATAATAATTCATAAATGAATCCACATTTTGACAATATGTTCAACTCGGAATTCTATTCCCAGATATAATTTTATTGAAAGTTTTCTTACTTTAACCGATAAGCAAAGACACCGGGTCTGATAGTAAGCACTGCAACATTATTCTCCCATTGAAGGCTATAGTTAGATAAGATAGTTCCTTTGTCATTGAGTTCTTCAACCATTTCCGCCTTTTTTAACTGCCAGGGTAGTTTATCCCAAAGAAGCCTCATTTCAAATTGAGGACTATCAGGAAGAGGAGTTATGAGAATATCATTTCCGTCATAAGTCAGTCTTGCCGCACCATTAGTAATAATATTACCGAAATCTATCATTTTCTTGTTAAGGTTCAACCTTGCCAAAATTGGGTCTTCCCCTTCTATCGGTGTAAATGTTATGTTCTGGATATTATTTTCATCACCTTCTAATTGAATCTTTCCTAAACGAATACGCACAGTGCCATCATCAAATCCGTCTAATTGTGCCCTTGCTCCCGTGGCTGGATTGAATAACCCTGCTCTTATCTCAAATTCTTCACCCACTTTAATATTTTCAGGGATAAAGAAACTACCTGAACTTTTGATAGTCCCCTGCCATTGGGTTGTAGGGATAGGGACATTGTTCCCTGACTGGAATATTATATTACCTGTTCTATCAACGAAATGGACAAATATAGACATCTCTTCCGATAAGGGTTTTTCGGCTTCCCATTGAAGTTCCACATCGGCTTGTCTATTTCCTTTATATTTTAGAGAAGAAACCTTTACCCTAATCGGAACTCTCTCAATTAATGGTGGTCTGGCATTGACAAATATCATAGATGGAGAACGAGACCAATCAACAATCACTCCATCCTTCTTTTCTATGGCTGTCTCTATTGTTCCTTCATTTGTCGGTATATAAGTATAAAAACCATATTGAGGAAGTGTGCGTCCTTCCATCTGCCAGTCTCTATCTCCCCTGTTGACCCAAACTTCAGCACCATTATCCCATTGAATAAATTGCTTATGAATATCGCTATCTATAAATTGAACATTGTTTATCTCTTTTAGCGCAAGTGCTTGCATAATGTCGTGTAGTAGCCAGTATTTGCGAATAACATCTCTGCCAAAAGGTGCGGGAACCATAGCCGGATGACCCGTGAGGACTTCTGTGCAGATATAATCATCACTGTATATTCCGTGGAGGTGTGTATCCAGCCCTGCGGAATAGCGTGATTCATAACCAGCACCATGTAATACAAATTTACTATGATGTGCTGTATCGAACCATGGTATACGCTCAGAATCTTTACAGTGAATTGCCCAAACAGCCCAACCATAATAACCCGATGGTGGTATATCAACCCGCAGGTGATTTGTCTGTGCACCATCAAGCCAACCAATCAATTGGTCGTGCCCACTTTCAGAAATTTGTGGAGCATTATTTCCAAGAAAATTTCTTATCCATTCAAAAGATTTTCTCCAAACATCTATTGTATAAAGTCGTGTATAAAAGTTGCCATCATCAGTCCAGTAATCATGAGGACAGGTAGAAGACCAGACATCAATAAAATATGCAGTGGGAGAAAATCCATCTTTAATAAGTTTCAGGTTTCGCTCAATAAATGGAAAAATCTGGTCAGGTCGCCAGCGATAGGCTTGTGCCTCTCTACCCGCATTATACCATGCTTTAATGGGTATCCTTTCTCGTGTAAAGGCTATTTTATTGTAAGAATAACCTTCTGCGTCTGGATAAAAGTCTATGTAATTGTCATGAGGTGCAAACAATACTCCGTGTTTCTTACAAGTCTCAGCCAGGTAAAGAAAATCTTCAACGGTGCCAAACTTTGGATTTGGTGGATATACATCAGGAAGACGATAGTCATAACCCCATCTTTGCCAGTTATGCCAGACTACTACTGAATCAGTCAGACCATAAATGAAAGAACGCTCCAATTTTTCTGCACTATCTTTGTATTTTCCTCCCCAAAGGTCAAAAACAAAACGACCTGTCAGATTCTGAATCCCACCTGCTGGGAAAAGATGGTTTATATTTCGCCATATTTTCGCACCTTCCCAACTACTCATTGATGGAATAATAGAAATTGTTTGAGTATGTGGAGTGTGAAGGGTGTAAATTTGATTTTCAGGGGTTACTTCCAGGTTTTGAGGAACTGCATCAACTCCCTCCACTATGGATAAACCATTAGTAAAATCAAAACCAACGAAGGATGTAGAAAGTTGATGTCCTTCAAACCAGAGATTGAAAGCCTCAGGTTCAATAAGGACATTCCCTGCACCAGCATATATTTTACTCGCATGCTCACTCCATTTGCCCAGTGAAACATCTTCAAGGTATATAGCAAACCATGGCTGCGGCTTTGGAATATTCTCCAACCAGAACTTGACCCGTAATAAATTGTTTTCAATCCACATATCTGAGAGCAAGTCAAAATCTCCTATCCAACTTGAAAATGAATACTTATAAGCAAGGTGCTTATCCTGTTCACTTTTCTGAATGTCTTTAACCTGACTCACGGAATACAAATCATTCAAATCATCATTCAGCACCTTTACCTTAAAACCATCTATAAAAAGATGTTTGTCAGAACTTATGAATCCAATAATAGAATCAAGAATGCCCCTTTTCCCTTCCCAAATTTTAATCTCGTAATCATTATTCCCAACTTTTATAACTCCTAAATTATATGAAGGTGTATCCATTGATGGTGGAAAACTCCCTCTCTGGGCAGGCGTCCCAATACTCAATATAGGTTCACCCCAGTATGAATGGTCACAAGTTGTATTATTCTGAGGTCCGGGATGAGACTCCAACTGTATACGGATTGTCTGACCAGCAAATCTACTCAAATCAACTTCACCATCCTCCCATACCTTTGCAGTAGTATGTTTCTCATAAACGATTTCACCTTCATCTCCATCGGGAGCAGAGAAGGGAAGAATACGCACTCGGAAGGTCACACCATCACTCGGGGGTTCAGGAGAAACATTATCTCTTATAGCGTTTGCAAATTTAAGTGTAATTGGTCCTTTCTCGGGCAATTTGATGGGAAATTCTGTATAAATCGTTCCTGTAAGATTATTAAACCATGGCGGGTGCATTTCAATCGCTCTCCTCATATCCCCTCTTGCATATTTACCGCCATTATACCAACCTGCCTTAGTTCGCATATCGCTACCAGTATTCCCTACGGCTACAATTTGTGGTCCCTCTCCAAAAACTCGCAAAACTACCCTATAAATCTGAAGTCCATTTAAAGAAATTGCACTATTAGGATATATTTCATAAGGTTTCCAGGGAACAGACAAATTGGGTTTAGGCGGGTCAGGAATATTGGCTTGAAGTATAAGAATTGGATGAAGTTGACACTCCTTGTTATCAAGTTTGTAGTTAATATAGGCATGAATAGGATAAAGAGCATTATAAGTATGGGTTCCAGGTGTAATTTTAAACTCTAATGTTGCATCTCCCTTGCTATTCAGGGTAAAGGGCAAATCGGAAGGTTCTGCCACCCAATCATCAATCACCCCAATTTTAACTGTGCCTTCGACTGGATTATCCTCCTTATTTTCTATCTTAACAGATATAGAGAAAGGTTTGCCTATTTCTGTTACTTCACTTGGACCCACAATTTGTGCAGTAATTGGACCCAATGAATCCACAGGCAAATCAAAAGCAGAAACCACACTCGCCCCTAACAAAAAACTTAAAATAACCACTGAACAAATCATTCTAATTCTCAAGTGCATATATCATCCTTTCACTAATGTTCTATTTTCTTTTTTATTTTATGGAAATACAGATTAAAAATATGATTATATATTTTTCTCTTAATGAGTTGTAATCATGTTCTTCATAATATCAAGGAACTGCTATTTGAGAATTTCTAAAGCCATACTTCTATGAAAGCAGTTATTCAAAAAAGATTGTTATTTTTAACACCCCAGATAATAAAATTATTTTCCTAGCTTTCTAGTAGACAGTAACAAAAATTTAATCCTGTGTAAAAAGGACATTTATATTATTTTACCTCAGCCAATTTTCTAAATTCAGCCCATTAATTCGCTTAAAATGTTTAGTATTATCGGAAACACAGGTATAATTATTCGTTAATATTGACGCTCCAATAAGTATGTCTGCATCTGGAATAAGTTTCCCCCTATTTTTAAGAAGGGCATAAATTTCTGAGGCTTTTTCAAAAATATCTATATTATCCAGAAGAAGGATTTCTAACAAATTACATATCATATTAAACTTTTTTTGTTTTATTTGTAGCATTTAATGATAGAAGTCCTCTTTTTATTTCATAATAACTAAATTCAATAGCGTCAATATACCTTAATGACAACCAGTTAATTCTCAAATTATCATCTGGATATGATTCAAAAAGCACACTCAAAATATGACAAATCCTTCTCCAAAAATCTTCCCAAATATATTCATCGGTATCATTTAAGGTAATGATTCCAGGACCTATCTGAATAAGAGGCCATTTGTTTTCAGCCTTTCAAAACCTATATTGAACTATGTATCTTGCAATCTCATCAGGTATAGCCGATGTAGGTAGTTGTTCAAGAAAAGGATATTCCTCTTTTACCCTATCATATATTCTACCAATTAGTATTTTATAATATGGGTCTATTTTTATTCCTGACGATACTTCTTTTAATTCTCACCGTATCTCAAATATTGCTTCCATAAGTGGTTTATTCTTTAATATTTTTCTTTCCATTCTATTTCTCCATATTCTTCTTATTTTTCAACAACTACCAGAGGACTATAGAGCATAGGATTATTATAAAATAACCACAAATCTATGAATATTAATCATAGTGAAATTTATGTTATAAAAACAATACGGTGAAATATATGCGTCAGGGATTAAATATAGCCTATATAGTTTATTCTCAAAAAATAAGAAGTGAATAATAATTACATTTAATCCATATACATTGTTTTTTAAAACTTCTTTCTTTTATTTTAGGACTTTTTCCATGAATGATAGTAGAGATTTGACAAATTTTTAATTTTGCTGAAGGGTTATAAGATAATTCGCTATTTCTTCACTGCCCCAGTCTGCACTGCCGGTATAACGATAAATGATTTTTCCTTGTTGGTTAATAACCAGTCCACAAGGGACATTATCTCCACATAGACTTTTTACAAATGTTCCTTTTACTTGAAGCATAGGAAGGGTGCAGTTTAATTCGCCATTTACCTTTTTTATATCCTCTAATTTTCCTTCTGTCAGGGCAAGCACAGGCACATCGAAATTGTTAAGCGATTTGTAGAGGTTCTGTACTGTCATCAAGGTAGAAAGGCAATGAATGCATTCGGGATGCCATACTAATATAAATATTGGCTTGCCCTTGAAATCATTGAAAGAAACTTGTTTGCCATCCATATCTACACCAATAGCAGAAAAGTCGAATATGTCAGATGTTTGTATTCTTGGTGTTTTTAGTGAGGAGCGTTCCCATTTTGCCATCTGGAATTTTAATGTATGAGAACCTACTAATATACCTAAAATGATAAGTAATAAGGTTATAAATATTCCACACAAGCAGCCTAATAGAAATGGTTTCCATGTTTTTCTTTTTGGCAATTCTTCACTCATTCTTGTTTTTTCTGTTCAGTTTCTTCTTTTATATTCTGTGAGCCACTTGTATCTGGATTTTGTTTATCCATCTCTTCCCAGTGTTTGAGTCGTTGTAGAAAGATTTGTTCTGTCCCGCGAGGTAATGGATGATAGAACACGCCACGCGGAAGTCCATAATCCTGTGGAATATAACCTTCTTCTGCTTCATGCGGATACTGGTAGCCAATCCCATGCCCTAACATTTCAGCACCGCGATAATGTGTGTCTCGCAAGGCTTGTGGAACAGGAACAGTCGTTTGTAATTTAACCATTTCCATTGCTTTTTCAATAGCCAGATAAGACGCGTTACTCTTCGGGGCACAAGCAAGATAGGTCACGGCTTGTGCCAGGATAATTCGTGCCTCAGGCATGCCGATAAATTCTGTGGCTTCCCATGCGGAAACTGCCACGACCAGAGCCATTGGGTCGGCATTGCCAATATCTTCTGAGGCTAAAATACATAGACGCCGTGCAATAAATCGAGGCGGTTCTCCTGCTTCAAGCATTCGTGCCATCCAATATAGAGCAGAATCTGGATGACTACCGCGAACACTTTTTATGAAAGCAGAAGCAATATCATAATGTTCATCACCGGTTCTGTCGTAATGCAAAAGTTTTTCTGATATGCAATCCTGAACAAGGTTTAAATCAATGATAATGTTTTTTTCTTTTCGAGGTGCAGTTAATAGAGCCAGTTCAAGTGCATTTAAGGAACGCCTTGCGTCTCCTTCGCCATATTTCGCCAAGAAATGTAAAGCGGCATCATCAATGATAATATTGTATCCCTCAAAACCGCGTTGAGGATGATGAAGGGCTCTTTGTAATATAAGGATAATGTTCTCTTCTGAAAGGGGTTCAAATCTATAAACCTGAGAACGGGACAATAATGGAGAGACAATACTGAAATATGGATTTTCGGTAGTTGCGCCAATGAGGATAACATTTCCCATCTCTACATCGGGTAATAGTGCATCTTGCTGGGCACGATTGAAACGGTGAATCTCATCTATAAACATTATCGTTTTACGATGTTCCCTCTGCAAATGATAGCGGGCTTTCTCTAAAATGGTGCGTAGTTCACGGACATTAGATATGACCGCATTGATTGGCTCAAAATAGGCATGTGTGCGTCGTGCAATAATTCGAGCTAAGGCTGTTTTACCAGTTCCGGGAGGACCCCAAAGAATTAGTGAGGTTAAAGAATCACTTTCAATAGCACGGCGTAAGGCTTTTCCCTGGCTCAATATTGCGTCTTGTCCTATTAACTCGTCAAGCGTGCGTGGACTGACCCGCCGTGCTAATGGTGCATTTACAGAACCGTCCTTTGATTCCGATTTCTCGAAAAGATTATCCATTTTATTGAAATCCAATCACGGAACTTTATTTTTGCCCTTGTTTTGTTTTTATATTTTTTATATGTGATTCGTAGAATTCTTTTAAACTGTGTTGAGTGCCTTGATTCTGCTCCTTAATATATGCCAGTGCTGTTCGTGGATGTTGATTTAATACACCTGTGACAAGATAAGGAAGTTCATAGCCCCATTTCAATTCGTCTTTTAAAGGGACAAAGTATCGTTCAATTAAATCCAGAACAGGTTTCAAATCATATTTTGGGTTTTCCAGAAAACTCAGCAGTAGTTCAGTTGTGCAATTTCCTGCGGCTCTGCCCATACCATATAAACTACTGTCTACAAATTGTGCCCCTGCTAATAAGGCTTCAATAGAATTGGCAAACGCAAGTTGACGGTTATTATGTGTATGGATACCTATTGCTTTACCCGGAAGTGCATGGATATATTTTTCTGTCAGATAACGAATATGTTCAGAGTAATAATATCCAAAACTATCAACAATATATACCAAATCAACATTTGATTTTGAAATCTTTTTTAGTGCCTCGTCAATCAGATGTTCATCCACAGTAGATACTGCCATCAGGTTTAGACTGACCTCATAGCCCAAATCTTTCATATATTGTGCAATCCGCAAACCTTCGTCTACCTCAGAGATATAGCAGGCTACACGAACCATAGAGATAATACTTTTAGAACGCAGAATAAAGTCATCAAGATTGGTTTTGCCTACATCACACATTACCGATATCTTTGTGTCGCACTCACAAGCCACATCACGCAAATCTTCTTCATTACAAAAACGCCAGGGACCATATTCACTTGGCGAGAATAGTCGTTTATCTGCACGATATCCTAATTCAACATAGTCAACACCTGCTTCTGCTAAACCATAAAAAATGTCCTTCACCATATTTTTTGAGAAGTCCCAGTTGTTCATCAAGCCACCATCACGAATTGTTACATCTAAAATTTTTACTTCTGGACGATACATGCACTTTATCTCCATAAACAGATTAATTATTTTTCAATATTTATCATTTGTCAAAATATTGTAAAGGGTTTTATAATAGGTTGAGATTTTGTTAAGATAATGATATATTATACTACAATGATTATAAAAATAGTTTCAAAGACAGGAGAAACGATAATGAAAAGGCTTACACTAGTTATGTGGCTCGTTGGCTTACTGTTTGCGGTTACTTGTTCTGCAATTGAACCTGCGTATGTGGGTCCATTAGGAAATGCAGAGGAGCCTGCACTACGACCCTACAAATGGTTCTGGCGAGGAATAACTGCATTTGCACATCAGACGAAGGAGAAATTTATTGAAGGAAATATGAATACACCCATTCTGGGAACAATAGAAACAACCCGCGGTGTTCGCAACGGTTCCACAGAGTTGGTATATAGTTTCTGGAAAGGCATATTGTTTTCCTGTCCACCTCAACAGCCAAAGTTTTATCAAGAGAAAACGGAACTGACAAATAGAGTAGAAGCGGATGATGTCTGGCGAAATGTTACAGACCTGATGTTTAGTGGACCAGCCTTCCCTGTTTTGGTGACATTGGACCATGTTTATATGGAAAGCGATAGAAAAGTACAGGAACGATTGTTAAAAGCAGAAGAGGTACGGGAAGCTAGACGACAAGCCCGTAAATCACGAGAGATAGAAATGAACCCTGTTGAAAAGGCACAACAAAATTATCTTGGCGACCGATATGTAGTAAAAGAGGGCAAACAGAAGAAATACCCTAAGAATCTTCTTAAACTCGCAAGATAAGACTTTGCAAGAACAGCATTTATATAAATATTCAGTTCTTTGTAAAATTGGATTTTTTAAGACGGTCACTAAAATTTTCTAATAAATAATTTAGTTATAACAATATAAAACTATTACTCTATAAAAAGTCATACACAGAATAGTTGAGTAAAATAAGGATTTAAGATTTAAAAATCCTACAAATTTTTCATTAGTATAGTCCATTCCAAAAAATATGTATATTAAATAGAGATATTTACTACTTGCACTAAAAGATATATTATGTTATTTAGCTAAATGCCTAAATATATTTCTAAAATCTTTTAGCAAGTAGAAAAAACAAAACTATATACTTATTTTATTCTATTTATTTTTATCCTTTATAATTATCTCATAGACATTTTTTTCAATTTTTTAAGATTTATTTACTATTATAATAGGAGAATAAACAATGCAAATTAATCTTAAAGGCAAAGTTGCAGTTGTAACGGGTGCAAGCAGAGGAATAGGTGCCGGTATAGCAAAGGCTCTTGGCATGCATGGCGCAATTGTAATTGTCAACTACAACAACAGTGAGGAAAAGGCAAAGGAAGTATTAGAAGAAATAAAGAAGAATGGTGGCGATGGTTTAATTTACAAGGCAGATGTCAGAAATGCGACCGAAGTCAATAAAATGGTTGATACTGCTTACAACAAATTCAATAGAATAGATGTATTGGTAAATAACGCTAATATCAATTTTCCTGTCAAGCCTTTTGTTGAACTTACCTGGGAAGAAATCCAGGCGAAAATTCTCGGCGAAATGCAAGCACTTTATAATTGTTCACAAGCAGTATTAAAATACATGCTCAAAAATAAATCAGGCAAATTGATTTTCATTAGTAGTGGATTGTCGAGGTCTCCCGGGTATGGTTTTGCTGCGCATGCTGCGGCTAAATCGGCAGTAGACGGTATCGCTAAAGTAATGGCACTTGAACTCGGACCAAGTGGAATCACGGTTAATGTCATTGGACCGGGGCTAATTAAGACAGATGCTACTGCTAATCAACCGGCAGAAATGCACGAACAAATAGCCGCATATACTCCCCTGAGACGAATTGGCATGCCAGAAGACATTGCTGGTGTTGCTGTGTTTTTAGCATCATCTCTGTCCGATTATGTGACAGGTCAATATATACATGTGAACGGTGGTTCAACTATGATATAAGAAGGCTAAATAAATGGCAAAAACAACAATTAAGATAACAGTCGAATCTGTTAAAGGTGAGTGTCCTACGGGTAATAAAGTTGGTAATACATTTATAGTTGAAAATACCACACCGGCAGGAATGTGTTTAGGTGCTTTTTCTGCTCTATTACCTGCGATTATGGTGATGAAGAATGGAGGAAGTTTCCCATGGGAAAGTAATCCCGATGTGGCTCATATAGGATGTCCAGACCCAATAAATCAGGTCGTTTACCGTATAGAAAGAATCATAGAAGAATAAAAAGAAAAAATGAAAGTTCTGTTTATTTCTGCTAACACAGAACAAATCAGTATGCCAGTGATACCTATTGGACTGGGTTGTGTTGCTGCGGCTACACAGAAAGCAGGGCACGAGATTCGTTTTATAGACCTGATGTTTGAAGATAATCCTGAAAATCGAGTTAGACAGGTAATAGCAGAATTTCAACCTGAATGTATTGGTATCACCGTAAGAAATATTGACAATCAAAACATAGAGTCACCGCGATTTTTTCTTGATAAAGTGCGAGGGATTGTTGCAGCTTGCCATTCTAATTCAGATATACCGATTGTTTTAGGTGGTGCGGGATATAGTATATTTCCAGAAAGTGCACTTGAATATCTCAATGCTGATATAGGAATCAAAGGCGAAGGGGAATCTATCTTTTTAGAATTATTATCTCAACTTGAAAAGAAACAAAGTATAAATAATATACCGGGTCTATATATAAGAGGATATAGTTTCAAACCACAGAAAACGGTTTCAAAAAATCTGGATGCGTTTCCGCTACCCGGTCCAAAACTTCTTTCTACCTCGCTAACTAAAAATCAGGACATCTGGATACCTGTTCAGACCAGGCGTGGTTGTCCTTTTATGTGTAGTTATTGTTCAACACCAAGTATTGAAGGAACAAACCTTCGTAAGCGTTCACCTGAGAATGTTACAAATTACCTGAAAGAATGGGCTGATGCAGGATTCAGCAATTTTTACTTTGTTGATAATACTTTCAATCTTCCTCCTACCTATGCAAAAGATTTATGTGACGAGATTTTGAAAAAAGAATTGAATATAAAATGGCGATGTATTATTTATTCCAAATTTATAGATACAGATTTAGTCCAACTTATGGCAAAATCAGGGTGTAGACAGATTAGTTTAGGTTTTGAAAGTGGTTCTGAACAAGTGTTAAAAAATTTGAACAAGCGATTTTCACGGGAAGACATTCGCACTGTTTCGAATATGTTTGCCGATTATGGAATTGAACGGACAGGTTTTCTATTATTGGGAGGACCCGGCGAAACCCGAGAAACAGTTGAAGAAAGTCTGGAATTTGCAGATTCACTAAAACTCGACTTCTTGAAGGTCACAATAGGCATTCGCATTTATCCTGATACAAAATTATCCGAAATTGCTAAAGAACAGGGTATTATTAAACAAGAGGACAATTTACTCTTCCCAACATTCTATCTATCTCCAGAATTAGACAGAGAATGGCTTTCAAAAAGAGTAGAAGATTTTAAACTCTCTCGACCTAATGTATTGACATAATTCTAATCTTAAATAATACAAAAACAAAAAAATTAAAAAAAGATATAAGATTACTACTATTATAATTATTTGTCTCCTCTTGACTTTGTATGTTAAATAAGGTAATATTTTAATAAATTCCAAAAGGATTGTTTGATGTTAGTTAGAAAAATTATTTCAATTGACAGTGAGAAATGTAATGGTTGTGGACTATGTGTAAATGCCTGTTCAGAAGGTGCTATCAAACTTGTGAATGGGAAAGCAGTATTAATTTCTGACTTATACTGTGATGGATTGGGTGTATGTTTGCCACATTGCCCTACTGGTGCTCTCTCAATAGTAGAAAGAGAAGCAGAACCTTTTGATGAAGAGTTGGTCAAATTACAACAGAGTTTTAACGAAACAAAAGAACCTATATATACCTGTCCTACGATTCAGTTCAAGCCACAATCAGAAAGGAAAGATACGCTTACCCACTGGCCTATACAGATTCGACTTGTTCCTTCCACAGCACCATATCTTAAAAATGCAAATCTATTAGTATCAGCAGATTGTGTTTCTGCTGCATATTCAAATTTTCACAGAGAACTATTACAGGACAAGGTTCTTCTTTTAGGATGCCCTAAATTTGACCCTAAAGAACAGTATGTCCACAAATTTGCACAAATTTTTATGGATAATGATATTCAAAGCATTACCGTTGCTGTTATGGAGGTTCCCTGTTGCCAAGCACTACCGAACATCGTGCTATTGGGACTCCAACAGACAGGGAAAAATATACCAGTAGAAAAAATAATTGTATCAATTCAGGGAGAGATTTTAAGCAAACAAATTCTTAATGGGTAAGGTAGTATGGAGCGAAGAATTAATGATGAAGCGTCAGGTTTTTCACTTTATATACCCATTTGTATCTGTTTGGGATTACTTTCAGGGATAGGTGTTTTTACTTTTTATTATGCACGCGGATATTCCTATTTATTGAATGACCCAGAGATTTGTGCAAACTGTCATGTAATGAATAATTATTACGATTCATGGATAAAATCAAGTCATCATGTAGTTGCAGTCTGCAATGATTGCCATACAGGACATACCTTATTCACAAAATACTATGCAAAAGGGCGCAATGGTATTCGCCACGCTGTTGCATTTACATTAGGAGGTTTCCACGAACCTATCCAAATAACTGAGTTCAATAGAAAGGTCGCAGAAAACAACTGCCGTTATTGTCATCAGGAAATTGTCCAGAACATAGATGCCAACATCGCACATCGCGAACCTCTACAATGTATCCATTGCCACTTTAATGTCGGACATTTTAACTATTAATCTAATATAGGAGGAAGAACATGATAAAAATCACAAAACAAGATGTAAGCATACCCTACAAATTAGGTCTTATCATTGTGGTTTTAGTGGTGATTGCAACATTAGCGATAACAGCATTGTTAATAAATATCTTTGAGAAACAACAAGAATCTAAGGACACATTCTTCCGCGTGGTTGATATTACTGATGATACTGAAGACCCGGAGATTTGGGGTAAGAACTTTCCTATTCAATATGACCTCTACAAAAAAACCGTAGATATGGTCCGCACAAGATATGGTGGTAGTGACGCTCTCCCCCATACTCCGACCAAAAATGACCCTCGTTTTGTAGTAAGTCAGTCTAAAATTGAACTTGACCCAAGATTAAAACGCATGTGGGCGGGTTATGCCTTTGCCATTGACTTTCGTGAAGAACGAGGCCATGCCTATATGCTCGATGACCAGACCTTTACAGGTAGACAACAAAAACCCCAGTTTGGTGTGTGTATCCATTGCCACGCCTCTGTTTATGTGCCCTATAAAAAATTAGGGAACGGTGATATTATAAAAGGCTTCGAAAAGATGAATCCCATGCCTTATAAAGAAGCAAGAAAATTAGTATCCCATCCTGTATCATGTATTGATTGCCATGACCCAAAGACAATGCAACTTCGTATCACTCGACCCGCCTTTCTTGAAGGGATTAAGGTTCTCAAAGAGACACAGGGGATTAAAAACTATAACCCCAATACTATGGCGACTCGACAAGAAATGAGAACCTTCGTTTGTGGTCAATGCCATGTGGAATATTATTTCAAGGGGGATGAAAAACGACTCACTTATCCATGGTTCAAAGGCTTAGAAGCAGATAATATCCTGGCTTATTACGATGAAATTAATTTTAATGATTGGGAACACACTGAAACAAAGGCTCCTATGCTCAAGGCACAACATCCTGAATTTGATTTATGGAATCAGGGAATCCATGCAAAGTCAGGAGTTGCCTGTGCAGACTGTCACATGCCTTATACACGCATAGGTGCATTAAAAGTAAGTGACCATCATGTCCGTAGTCCGTTACTAAACATTAATCGTGCATGTCAAACATGTCATCATTTCTCCGAAGAAGAATTAAAATCTCGCGTTGAACGGATACAGGATAAAACTACAGAGATGAAAAATATTGCTATGGACGCCTTGGTATCACTTATAGATGATATTAAGGCTGTTATGGACAAGAATATTCAAAATGAAAAATTAGACGAAGCCCGTTTATGCCAGAGACGAGCCTCTTTCCTGATTGATTTTGTTGAAGCCGAAAATTCTACTGGTTTCCATGCACCTCAAGAAGCGGCTCGGGTATTATTCCGTGCAATGGACAATTTGAGACAAGGGCAAATCGCCTTAAAAGAAGCAATATCTATTGAAGAACAGAAATCTTTGACTTCAAACTTATCAAAAACACAACCTAAACCATCACAAAGTTAATACAAAGAGATTGCTCATATCCACTAAAAGTATTGGAAATTTTTTTTAAGCATTGTTATATACAATACAATATCTTTTCTTATGTAGAGGTAGATAGTAATTTTGCCTATACTCCTTTTATATATTAGAAACAGCAATAATGTGATTAAACCATAACTTTTCACGAATTAAGTAATATGTAGAGAGCCCTGGAAAATGTGTTTTAGTTATTACAAAAAGCGTGTTTGAACATCAAATTCGTGTTTTGCGGTTTATAAATTTCCCTCTTGGAGAGGGGTGTCTCATAGAGACGGAGTGTTCTCTTTTATTAGAGATATACAGAAACTACGCATTCAGGCACTCCTGCCACTTTTTCACAGAATGGGAATTTTTGTTATCTCTCGCCATAATAACTAACAGACATAAAATTTATATCAAGGGTCAGATTTTAATCAAAGAATTTACCGCCAAAAACGCCAAGCGGGAAGTAGATTATTTTATTCAATCCTTTAAAATATAATTTTGTCATTCTGACCCTATCTGTCATTTTGAGAAAGAAAGAATATCCCCTTATTTTTTTATTAGATATTTTAAAAAATTGGTTTTTTTACAGTAATGCAAAAACTGTTATTTTTTTGTTTCATGTAGTTTATTTTTTGATTCTGGGTTTAAAAAATCTTTTAATTTTTCGCGGAGAGAAGTTTCCACAGGTAAGGTTTGGAATAATGTTTTTTTTGGGGTTATTATAGATTTTTTAATTTCGTTATAGTATTTCAGAAACCGTTCAGGTCGCATTACTGATATCCCCATTCCAATACAGACCTGCACTAATGTGCGGTCATGGGATACGACAAAAGTGTTCTCCTTATGGGTCTCTCTATAAACATAGTATTCAATAAGTGTATCTGCGTCTGAACCTTCTGGTGAAAATAAGACTTGAATCTGATGTGAAGTAGATAAATGTTTTTTTAAAGGGTAAGAAATGTGCTTGTTTGATTTTCCATCGAAGACTATGGTCATTTTACTTCCTGTTATTGATGAGAATTCTTGAAGGAGATGTATCAATTGATTCCTTTCCTCTTCAAGGTCGGCATGTCTGGATTTTTTATTTTTTAAGAGAGTATGAAGCAAATTATAACCATCTATGTAGTAGTGTTCATGCATTTTCTTGTTCCTCTTTAATTTCTGAAGAGTCACCATTAATATAAATACGATGAACACGCAAACCAATTCCCGTAAGTATGTCGTAGGTAAGGGTTCCTACTCGCTCTGCCATTTCCTCGACAGTAATTTCTTCATTTCCATCTTTACCAATTAAAACTGCTATATCGCCTCTTTTTACAGAACGCTGAGTTTTTAGTTCTACCACGATTTGGTCCATGGACACATTTCCTCGCACAGGACAACGAACACCATGGATTAGCACTTCGCCATGATTGGACAATTGAGTTCGGAATCCGTCTGCATAGCCTACTGGCACAATAGCGACATCCATATCATAAGGTGCGGTGAAAGTCCGACCATAGCCAATAGTAGAGCCTGCATTCATTCTACGAACTTGCGCTATTTGTGCCTCCCAACGAAGTATAGGTTTTAAAATATTTTTCTCGGGTTTCTGCTTGGTAGGCCAGATACCATAAGTCATTAAGCCTGGACGAACAGCATCGAAATAACTCTTAGGAAAATTAATAACTGCGGGAGAATTCGCAGCATGTGCAATTTCGTAGGGTATTCCTTCCTGTTCAAAATCACTCAAAATTTTTGAAAAGATGCGAATCTGATTTGTCGTAAATATATCATCGGGTTCATCTGCACAAGGGAAATGAGTTGCTACGCCTTCAATATCAATATATGGTAAGTACACAATGCTTTTTAAGTCTGCTATAGCAGTATCCATATTAAAACCCTGTCGTCCCATGCCGGTATCAATCTTACAATGAACAGAAACATTTACCTTGGACCGCATTGCTAATTCAGATAGTTTTTGAGCAGGCTCTATTTCTGATAATAAAGGAGTAAATCTAAATTCAATGATTGAGGGCAATTCCTCTTCTGCTGGTTGGAGCAAAATAAGTATAGGTATTTTAATTCCGTTCTGTCGTAAGGAAATTCCTTCCTCTATATTGGCAACGGCGAGCATATTTACGCCCCATTCTTCGGCACGCTTAGCAATAGGAACCAAGCCATGACCATAAGCGTTGGCTTTTACTACGGCTATGATACGGATATTAGAACCAACAAGATTCTTTACAATTTGAAGATTATGACGATATGAATTTAAATCAATTATAATCCGAGACATATACTCCTCATTTTCCATTCTATTTGAAAGTTGTGTTCCAATCAATCCAGTTTCAGTTTTTCCCAATTCTTCCATAAAAGTTCAGTTCCAGAATAAAGTGTGTAAATAGAAACAAATATAATAAGTATAAGTGAAAAATTTCCTAATAATGGGTCAAAAGATTTTACTTTTTCTGATGGAATTGAAGAAAAGGAAACATCTAATAGAAATCTTCTGACTGTGGCTAAAAATAGAAATATAAACACATAGCACATCTGGAACACAGTTTTTAATTTGCCCCAAGGGTCTGCAGGGATAATATTCCCATCAGCAGCGGCGATAGCACGAACACCAGTAACCAAAAATTCGCGTGCTAAAATAACGACTACACACCAGCCGGGTATTTTTAATTCATCTAATTTCATCATCATAATAAAAGCAGCGACCATAAGAACCTTATCTGCAACAGGGTCTATCAATTGTCCAAACTTTGTCACAGTTTTTCTTTGACGGGCAATCTTCCCATCGCAATAATCTGTTATAGCCGCAATAATGAAGATAAGATACGCAATAGCAAAAGTAATCCAATGTGTAAAGGACATAAAGACAACAAAGATAATTGCAAGGATACAGCGTGCAATCGAAAGTTGGTTTGGTAAATTAATATTCATAGGATTTATATATTTATAATGGGTATTATCTTCGTTTGTTTTTATTCTTCTTCAAAATGAACGATAGGTGCTTCCACTGACCCAGCGTTGACTTTTAATGAAGGGTCTTCACGGATGGGTTTTGTGAAAAAGGAATAAGCAAGCCATGATAAGATGAGAACAGCACAAACAATCCCCCAGGTAATTAGTGGTTCTAACCATGGAGGCAATTCAATCGCTTCGCTTTGAGCACTTTGATTTGATGTTTTTTTTCGTTTATTAGTGGAATTTTGTGTTCTCAACCATTCTAAATATAAGTCGTAATATGGACGAGGGTCTATATTAATATATTGACAATAGGAACTCAAAAATGCCCATATATTTGGATTGGTTGATAATATTTCAAAGGTTTCATTTTCGAATGCAAGGATATATTGAATTGGGACACGGGTTTGTTCAAAAACATCTTGGATAGATAAGCCCAGCGATTCTCGCCGTTCCTTTAACCTTGTTCCATACTTCTTTTTTGTAGTGTTCATATTCTTAATCTTCCTCATCGGAAAGATTTATATCTTTATTATGATTTATTATATCAAAGTTGTCTGTTTCCACATTAGCGGGAGGCAATAATATTTCGCGTGGTTTACTCCCACGATGTGGACCTACTATTCCATGCAATTCCATCAAATCAATTAAATGCCCAGCACGGGCATACCCAATTCTAAGTCGTCGCTGAAGTAATGACACCGACGCTTGTTTCGTTTCACGAACGATTCTAATTGCTTCCTCAAACAACGGGTCGTTGTCGTCGGGTGCAAACTCGTTCTCTTTTTTCATCAACTGCTCAAAACCCATACTATCAAAATACTGCGGTGGCGACTGTGTTTTCAAGTAATTAACCAGATTTTCTATTTCTCTATCACTAACAAATGCGCCTTGAATCCGCGTTGGTTTTGGCAATCCAGCATTATGGTATAACATATCACCATGTCCAATCAACTTTTCAGCACCTATCGTATCTAATATACAGCGAGAATCAATTTTAGATGAAACTTGAAATGATATGCGTGCAGGAAAATTTGCCTTAATCACACCTGTAATGACATCAACAGAAGGTCTCTGGGTTGCAACAATAAGATGTATTCCCACAGCCCGAGCCAATTGGGACAATCGTGCAATAGCATTTTCTACTGTAGCACGCTGTAGCATCATTAAATCTGCTAACTCATCAATGATACAAACAATATAAGGAAGTTTACGAGATACTTTTATAGGTGTGCTAAATAAATCTCTTTCTCCGGACTTAAACAGTTCTAATTGGCCTTTTTCAACATTTTGATTATAAATTTCTAAATTTCGTGAACTTGTCTTTGCAAATAAGTTATACCGTTCTTCCATTTCTTTTACAAGTATGTCAAGTGCTTCCCCTGCCTTTTTCGCATCTGTTACAACATGTTCTAATAGATGTGGTATATCTTTGAATATTGAGAACTCAACCATTTTGGGGTCTATAAGGACAAGTCGCAACTCGTCAGGTGTGTATTGGAACAAGAGACTCGCTAATAAAGCCTTTACAAAAACTGTCTTGCCAGAACCAGTAGCACCTGCAATGAGTAAATGAGGCATCTGTGTCAAATCAACTACTTTTACTTCCCCCGCTATATCTTTCCCAAGTGGCAGACGCAATCTCCCACGATGTTTATTCATTACGGGGCTTTCTAATAATTCTCGTAATAGCACTTGTTCACGGACAAGATTGGGAACTTCTACTCCGACCTTGCCCTTGCCAGGAATAGGTGCCTCTACACGCACACGGTCGGCTTTTAAAGCAAGGGTAATATCATCTGCATGAGATAAAAACCTTGTCACCTTTATACCCGGCTCTGGCTCTAATTCAAATCTTGTAATAGTAGGTCCACGAGTTATGCCCGTGACACGGGACATAACTCCAAATCGCTTTAATGTTTCTACAAGAATTTTTGCCCGTTCCCAAAGTTGCTCATCATAGTTTGAAGTTTGTAACGGAACAGGTTTATCCAACAAACTTAATTGAGGTTTTGTATATTGTTCAGGATATTCAGATTCTGCAACCCGTTTCTGGGGAATATTTAACTCTTGTTGGGCTGGCTGACCTGAACGAATTGGTTCTCCATCTAACGAATAAGCAAGATTATTGTTGATAAATGAATTAGCATCTGGAGTTTCTTTCTTTTCCTTTTTGGGAAAAATCCAGTTTTTATTTTTTTTCTCTTCTGTAGAAGATTCTTTTTGTGGATTAGCCTTTACTGAACCTGGATTTTCATAAGAAGAGATAACTTCACCATAATTGTCAGTATCGTGCTGTGCTGTAATAATAACTGGTGTGGTAGTTGTTTCAAAAGATTCCTGACCCATATCTAATGAAGGTAAGTCTGGTAATAAGGAGGTATCTACTTCGTCTTTTTGATTTTTATTGGGAGAATAAGCATCAACATTTTCTGTATCTGCCAACGGAAAATGCAATTGACCAGATGGAGATTCTGTAACAATAGTTTGTTTAGTCTGTTGTTCCAGTGATATAAAATTGGTATTAATCCATGCAACTCCCTTAAGAATAAAAACAAATACTGATTTAACAATAGCATAAAGGAAAGAAAATATAAGAAAAATCTGTTGGAAAAAATATAAAGCAATCCAATCTAAAGATAAGAAAAAGCCTGCAAGAATTAACATAAATGCAACTATCAATGAAGGAAGGATTCCAAAATTATTAGCTAGAATCCTTTCAACAATAAATAATCCTAAAATACATTCTTCATGAAGTTCTCCTGTTGAGTATAAGTTATAGGCTTGTGAAAAAATGGATAGACCTATGGAAAGGGTTATAAGTCCCATAAAACGCAGAGTAATTGAAAAAGAATGCCGTGTATCCCATAAGGCTATAGCCCATATAAAAAGAACAAGATATATCGAATGTATCGCAGGTCCAAAAACTAACTGAAAAAAACTAACAAAATGTTGCATTTTCGGAAAAAATGGTATATATGTGCAAACATGTTCTATAGATTGGCGACTTTCGCCACTAGGTAAAACAGGTGAATCAAAGATGACAGACAGAAAAATAACACCACTAATTAAGAATAGTAAGACGGAGATGATAGATTTTATTAAAATCAATTTTTTATTATAGAACATGATTAAACCTTTAAAAACACAATATATAGAAACACAATATATTGTATGATAACATATAAATTATCCCCTGTCAATTAAAAATATATAAAAAATAAATTATCACCTCTTTGAAATTTTTAAATATTAACTTAAAAAAATTTATTTGATTAATTAAATTAAAGTAGAATACAAATAAAAATATTTATTAAATTTATTTAGATGTTTTCAAATATAACTTTTATAAAAAGAAAGGATTCCCATAATGGAATTTCGTTATGAGAAAGACACTTTGGGAGAGGTGCGAGTTCCGTTAAATGCTTATTATGGAAGTCAGACGGCTCGTTCCTTACAATATTTTTCTATTGGTAATGAAAAAATGCCGATAGAAATTATTCACACTTTAGCCATAATTAAAAAATCTTGTGCAAAGGCAAATAGAGAATTAGGTTTGTTGAGTTCAGAGTTTTGTGAATTAATAATAAAGGTTGCTGACGAAATTCTTGAAGGAAAGTGGGATGACCAATTTCCTCTTCATGTATGGCAAACAGGAAGTGGCACACAAACAAATATGAATGTTAACGAAGTGATTGCAACTCGTGCGAATGAAATTTTGGGGCATCCACATAGCACTAAAAAGCCGATACATCCAAACGACCATGTGAATATGTCTCAGTCCTCAAATGATACTTTTCCTTCTGCGATTCATGTAGCAGCAGTAATAGAATTGAATAATCGCCTAATTCCTGCCTTAGAAATATTTCATGATGAGTTGAACAAGAAAGTAGAGGAATTTAAGGATATAATCAAGATAGGAAGAACACACCTGATGGATGCTACGCCCATTACATTGGGTCAGGAATTTTCTGGTTATGCACGACAGATAGAGCAAGCAGAGAATCGTATCCAATATGCGATTCACGACCTATATGAATTGGCTCTGGGTGGAACAGCCGTTGGAACAGGTATTAACGCACCTGCTGGATTTGCGGAAAAGGCTGTGGCACATATTTCAGAATTTACGCAATTGCCGTTCCGTCCAGCAGAGAACAAGTTTGAGGCTTTGGCTACTCATGACGCTCTGGTGATGCTCTCCGGTGCATTAAAAACCCTTGCCTGCGCATGTATGAAAATTGCAAATGATATTCGCCTTATGGGTAGTGGTCCTCGTTGCGGATTAGCAGAACTATATCTACCTGAGAATGAACCAGGTTCTTCAATTATGCCAGGTAAAGTCAATCCGACCCAATGCGAAATGATGACAATGGTCTGTGCTCAGGTATTGGGGAACGATGTGACAATAAACATTGCAGGGGCATCAGGAAATTTTGAGTTGAATGTATTTAAACCTGTAATCGCTTACAACATTCTTCAGTCCATACGATTGTTATCAGATGCTTGCGAATCGTTCACCCAGCACTGTTTGAACGGGATTCAGCCCAATCGTGAGCGATTAGAATCCTATGTGCAGAATTCACTAATGTTGGTAACAGCCCTGACCCGTAAACTCGGCTACGAAATTTCAGCACAAATTGCAAGAAATGCCTACAAAAATGGGACGACCTTAAAAGAAGAAGCCTTGAAAACAGGTTTGATTACGGCTCAGGAATTTGACCAACTTGTTGACCCTCACAAAATGATTTCACCAACAGAACAATGACAGATTTATCCTTACTCCATCCCAAAAATTGATTAGTCTACTTTTAATTTGGTAACATATTGTCCGCTGTATTTTTGGGCGGTTAGCTCAGTCGGTTAGAGCATCTGCTTTACACGCAGGGGGTCGCAGGTTCGAATCCTGCACCGCCCACCATTTATCAAGCCCAGCCATTCTTGGAATATTAACTAATTGTTGGTAATCCCCAACCACACCTGCCGCTTTATAAATAGTAATATGTGAAGAAAGAAGATTTTTGCTTTTTAAATAGGGAAAAGGAATGGATAATTTCCTTTCATTCTTGCTTTGCCTTTTTAATTAATTCGTAAGTTTTATTAGCGTCTTCTATGTTTTCATATATTTTCTTGATCGGCTTTAATTCTGATATAGAGTAGTAATAAATCATATCCTGAACTAAATCTTCCAAAAGATTGATTGAAAATAAAGCATATCTTGTTTCATCTAATGGGCTTGCTGTTAAAGAAGATTTGTAAGAGCCGTCTTTTTGATAGAATTTTTTAACTTTTTCCATTAACTCTTTAACCTTGCTAACTAACTGATTAAGTTCATTGGGTTGCAGTTCAGTCTTGGAATAAAGAAAGTCAATACAATAAACGATTTTAGAAATATTCTCTAGTGAAATACTTTTATCTATATAACTTAATAAATAAATAAGCCATAGATTTGTATTTTGAGGAATTTTATTTAAATTATCCAGAATGAAGCAAACCTTAAAAAAACTATGCAGGTCTTTTGGAATAATTTTTACAATTTTATTTTCATCAATTACACTCTGAAGCACAGATGAAAGTTTTTCCCTATTTATATCTAATAATTCATGTTGAAAATTAAGAATAAAATTTTTAGAATCTATTTTTTGACAGAGTATTTCTAAATTAGGGTCTGGTTTAAGTAATTTTTCAAAATTTTCTTTTGGGACTCTAAAAGCATAGCTGCGCCATGCTTCTACCATCCCATATTTGCCGTTATTAAGAATCCATTCAGGTTTAAATATTGCATACTTAAATAAGGGCTTATGAATATATATAAAAAATTTGTTTTTAATGGGTTCATATTCACTATTTTTCTTTTTAGCTACTTTGGATATTTTGAAATCGTAAAACTCTAAATTTGCTTTCTCTGCATATTGGAACTCAAATTCTATTTTATTGTTATTTATTTCAGCAATAAAATCAGGTTTTCTTGTGATTCCTCCTTTTCTTAAAAACCATAGGAATTTATCACTACCTGATTTGTAAACTTTAATTTTTTCTTGCGGGTATAGTTCTTTTACCTTACCTTCAAGCCATTCTAATATCTCTAATTCTGCAATTGCTTTTTTCTTCATATCCTTACGGTATTCCAGATAGGTGCGTGATTTTATATCGCTCGATTGTGCATATATTGTTTTTCTATCCAATTTCATTTTTTATCTCACCAAAGTTTTGTTTGATAGTTTTTTAAGTCTTTAATAGCATCGTTTGCAATTTCAGGGACTATCTCATATCCGATTCCGTTGCGTTTTAAGTCTGCTGCTGCCAAAAGAGTAGTGCCAGAACCTACAAATGGGTCAAGGACTATCTCCCCAATATAACTAAATGCCTTAATTAACCGATAAGGAAGTTCATAAGGAAATGGAGCAATATGACGGCGGCTATCTCCACTCCCTTGCGGTTTCATTACCCAAACATCACTCTTTTTTATAGATAGCCAAAATTCTTTATCTAACTTCGACTGTTCTTTTTGCTCTTTGGTTAAATGGCCATATTTGTTAAATCCCTTTTTCTCAGGCTTATCAAATTCGAGGATAAATTCGTGCATATTATTTATCAAAATTCCACCGGGATAAGGATATGTTCCAAAATGAGCCCGAACTGCATTTGTTTTATGCCATACTATATCCCGCTTGAAGATAAACCCTATTTTTTCACATACATCTATTGTTCTACCTGCCAAATTTAAAGTTTTAAAGCCACCATTCTCAAGTCTTATCGGAAGGTTCATTATGTTAATAAATGCTTTTCTTCCGGGCTGTAAAATCCTGTATACTTCTTTCCATACCTCACTTATTTTTTCAAACCATTCATCTACATTGTGAATGTTGCCAAGGTCCCCTTCTATGGGTTCTTTTGAATACATTTTAGTATCAAAATATGGAGGCGAAGTTATCATTAGATGAATACTATTATCAGGCACTTCATCCATTACCATAGAATTTTTTAGAAATACTTTCTGGACAGTTTCATTTATTTCAATAATATTTACGCTGTCAATATCTATTGTATTTGTTTTATCCTTATTTTTGAATTTTGTCTCATACCGCTTTAACTCTCTTAAATCAAAACGCATCTGTCCACTTGTAGAAAGTTGCATTTGAATAATATTCTCATTTGCAAGATTGTGAAGAGTATCAACTGAAATGCCTAAATACTTTGCTGCTTCTATTGCAGAAAGGTAAGTTCTATTTTTATAGTCTTTGGATTCAACTTCAATCATCTCTTTCATTTTCCTTTTTTGCTTTATTTATTCCTATATAAATTGACGAGTGTAATGTCTCACTCTTTTGTATATTATATAAACTTGTTAATGAAATTACTAATAGATTATTCTTACATGCAATTCTGAATTATTAGGTTGTATTTGGATGTAAAATATGACGATTTCAATATTTTTATTGATTAATTGTGTTGAAAAACACGCAGACAATTTTTATCCTTGAAAAAGAAACAATTTAAATAGAGTATTGTGTGCTGACCATCAATTTATATTTATCATTCAAGGTAGAGAGAACGGCAACATTCTATTCCTTGGTAAAGTTGTAAATCCGAAAGCAACCAAATAACTCCTATCTTCTACATTATTTCAAAGTTAAAAATAGAACCTTTACTAAAAGACAATGTTGATTCGTATTATGATTTGTTTTCTATGGTCAATAGTTATAATAGATTTAAAAAGATATTTTTCAAAGGTCTATTTTTGTTGTTTATAGTTTTTGTGTCTTTGAAAGTATTTCTTTCCCAGAAAACGCCATCGGAATATCCTTGAATGCTAGCATCTTTTTCTGCCAATTTTAATCTTTTGAGAGCATAAAGGCAATACTCTTCATCAATTTCTACCATGACAAATTTTCTGTTTAATTTTTTCGCAACAACCCCGGTAGTTCCCACGCCTGCAAATGGGTCAAAAATAATGTCCCCTACATTAGAACTTGCGAGGATAATTTTTGCAATTAATTTTTCAGGTTTTTGGGTTGGATGTGGTGTATTTTCTGGCATTGACCAGAAAGGAATTGTAATATCTGTCCACATATTTGATGGGTAGGTCAGTCTATACTTACCATTTTCCTCCTCTTCCCAATCCTTTGGCATACCATTTTCTCGGTAAGGGGCAATAACCTTTCTCTTTAATTTAACTGCATCAGCGTTGAAGGTAAACTTATTAGAAACAGTGCAGAACCATATATCCTCTGAGTTGTTTTTCCAGTTATTCTGTGCACCTCGTCCTTTTTCCCTTTCAAATGTGATTCTATTCCTGACTATAAAATATTTTTCACAAAGTAAATGAATAGCAGATGAGGAACGCCAATCTCCACAGATATATATTGAGGCAGTGGGCTTCAACAACCTTATTATTTTTTGAAGCCAGGAGTCCATCCATTCCATATATTCTTTTACAGACATTTGTTTAAAAGAATAAGCGTTAAACGATTTTGCCAGGTTATATGGAGGGTCTATAAAGAGAAGGTCCACAAACTTTGAAGGCAATGAATCTACTACTTCATAAATATCTTGATTAATAACTTTATTCAATAATTCTTCAAGAGAAACAGGTCTATTTATTTTTAATAATCTTTTACGAATTTCATCTTTTTCTTTATCTGATAGTGTTATTGTTCGGTTGCGTGGTGCTTTTTTCATATTCTTTTTCTCAGGTTTGAGATACCTTTGTTTATCTCCATGTAAATTGAGGGAAAGTAAAATTGAACTCACTTGTATATTATATAAACTCACTAATAGAATTACTAATAGGCAAAGTTTCAAACCCGAAATAAAGATATAATACTAATAACTAATTTATTGCTACAAAATTAACAAACAACCAAACAATTGTCAATATTCAGTAGAGATAAACATTATATTTTCAAGTATCTCTGTTGGAATTGGACAGGAATTAGATGGGACATTATCAAGGTAGGTTTTTACTCTGAATGTTTGTGTCGTTGGAGGTGGTGGTAAACCTATTTCTTTCATATATTCTTTGACATGTTTTGGCTTCAAAAACTTGCCTTTTACTACTGGCGTTAGCCATTGGATTAGGTAGCAATTTTTTTCAGAATAAAATTCAATGGAAGGTGTATTTAAAATTTCATGAGTGATTATTTCTAATTTGTCAGGGGGTATATTCCCTTTGTCAGATAAAACCTGTTCTAATTGCGAGTGCATGTAATCTATTATCTGGTCTATATGTGACTTATCATACAGTTTATTTGCTTGTATAACCATAGCATATTGAACACCTGCTACACGTTCCATGACAGAGGGACTCAATTTTGGAATACTGTCTACGGAGTAAATAAAAAAGCCATCAGGAAGGGCTAAAGATAGTTGTTGAAGAACTTCTTCCGTGTTCATTTCAGAGGTCAGTTTCGTTTCAATATATTCTTCAAGTAAAGTTTCGCCAACTGGTGCAGGAAGTGCAATGCTGATGTGCGCATGTGCGTGAAAACCTTGTGAATAGGCTACTGGTAATTGTGTGCGACGAAAAACCCGAATCCATGCTGTTTGAAATTCAAGGTGGCTCAAAAATCGTGCCGCTCTCAATTTGCTTACCTTTAATAAGAGTCTCTGAACTGAACTATTTGATTCAGACGCAGCTAAAGGTAGGTTAGGATTTTTATCTTTGGTTAAAGTTTCTACTTTCTCTTTTTGCAAGTGAAGACACTGTAGATCGTTTCTGCGTTGAATCCCACATAGATTGCAGTTTGCCTCCCTACAATCAGGTGTAATGTCATATTGATGTGCTTTTTCCCATTCTCTATGCAACCACTCTTTATCAATTCCCGGGTCAATAAAGTCCCATGGAAGCGGTTCATCTTCATTGCGTTCACGAAGAAAGTCCTCTGCTCTCAAATTTTGTTTTTCAAGTGCCTGCATCCAGCGTTCGAGAGACACCTTATCAGCAGAGGTTTCCAAATTTGCACCCTGTTCCCACGCGGACTTAATAACCTCGCTTATTCGTATGTCTGCACGACTCAATATCCCTTCAATAAACGATGATTCAGGCTCATGAAAACTAATCTTGATTGCTTTGTATTTTTTCAATCCATTTAAAATTCTTTTCTGTTTTTCTCTAGTCTCTTCTAATGAGATTTGTCGAGCCCACTGGAAAGGAGTCCATGACTTAGGCACAAATGTAGAAATGCCCAGATGAATATGTGCATTATAGCGAACCTTTTTTGCTGTGTTAAGGCACTGAATAGATAAGTCTATAAGTGCGTCTATGTCTTCATCCATTTCGGTAGGCAGACCTATCATAAAATACAGTTTCACATGAGTCCAGCCTCTCCGGAAAGCGATACGAATAATTTCCATTAAGTCATCATTTGTTACCGTTTTGTTGATTAATTTGCGTAGCCTCTCTGAACCTGCCTCAGGTGCGAAGGTTAAGCCACTGCGTCTTACCGCGGAGACAGAATCAGCCAGCATAACAGAAAAGGAATCAAGTCGCAAAGAAGGCAACGAAATACTGGTAGTTGTTGGTTGGGTTATCTGTCGAGTCTGGTTTAGCAACTGCTGGATTTGCGAATAATCGCAGGTAGAAAGAGAGACCAGCGTAACCGTTTCCAGACCTGTGTTTGGCAACAGTGATGTGATTATGGTTTCCACCTCTTCGGGTGTCCGTTCTCGCACAGGACGGAATGTGCACCCTGCAAAACAAAACCTGCAACCCCGGGTGCAACCTCGCATAATTTCTATTGATAAGCCCTCATGAACCAACGGTGTAAAAGGAACGATATACTTATCTATGTAATTATCAATAGACAGTGTTTTTACAATAGCACGATGTATTTTTTTTTGTGGCGGAAAAGAATGAGATACGGCATTAAAAACTTCAGGGACATAAATACCTTCTATATTTGATAGTAATTCTAACTTCTTTTCCCTCGTTAAATCTTTATTCTTTATAAGCAAATCTGCAATTTGCAAAATTACCTCTTCTCCTTCGCCAATCACGAAAAAGTCTATAAAAGGGGACATAGGTTCAGGATTGAAACAGCAAGGACCACCTGCACAAATTAGAGGGTCATAACTTGTCCGCTCCTTAGCGTAAATTGGAATATGTGATAAATCCAGAATGTTCAACACAGTGGTATAAGTTAATTCGGATTGTAGCGTAAATCCGAGCAAATCACATTGCCTTACCGAGTCTTTGGATTCCCATAGAAATAGGGGACAATTCTCCTTACGCAGAACCTGTTCCAAATCAGGAGCAGGTGCATATACTCGTTCTGCCCAGATATGTGGTTGCTTATTCAGTAGTGAATATAAAATTTGTAGACCTAAATTTCCCAATCCAAGTTCATACAGGTCAGGAAAGGCTAAAGCGATTCGCAATTTAATATCATTCAAATCCTTATGAACAGCATTCCATTCTGTCCCCAGATACCGTGAAGGTCGTTCCACCTGCGGTAATATCTCCGACCAAAACTGCTTATGTGAATGTGACTTTAATACTTCTTGCATACTCATTCTTATCAATGTCTGATTAATATTGATTAATTTGTTACTTAATTAAAACATGTTTCTTACTGCTAATTTATTTTTCTGCTCTTAATTTCGCAGTTATTATAAACATTACAGAACAACAGGTCAATGAGATAGATACTTTTTATTCAAGATTAACATGGCAAAGTTAGAGTTATTTTTTTACTGCAAAGGACACAACTTCTGTTCAGGGAATTTTTTTTGTATCTAAGACATGCTTGTCTGGCAAAGTAAAATAGCAAAAACATCACTGCTATTTCTGATATAAAAAAGAAGATAGGTTAAATTTCTATCTACCTTTAAAAGAGAAAAGATATTGTTTCGTCTATCTAAATGTCTTAAAAATTCCTCTAATACTTTTAGCGGACAAGAGTATATGAATTATAAAATGTCTTATCTCAAATTGGTTACTATTTTGGAAAAGGAGGAAAAGTAGAGATTACTTGTTGGTTGGGGATTGACCAGAGTATTTTGCCGATAAGGACACAGCCTTGAGCACCGCTTTCACGAACATTGTTAAACATACCTTCACCAACGGTTACCCAGGTTTCATTCGGAGAGACAGGGAAGACTCCAAAATTGCCCATTTCTGCACCTCGTTCGGGGAGTACAATTTTTTCGGTATTGCGAATAACGCAGAGTTTTTTAGGGTCGGGATTCACCTGTGCAATAAACAATGGTGCACGATGGCGTATTATATGGTCATTATTAGCACCTTTGCGAGTATAAACCAGGAACAAGCCGTCATGATGTGAAGCCCAGTGTTGTTGGGTATTATAACTCCCTAACTCTGTGCCGTCATCAAATAACCATGGTTTAATAGGTTCAAAATGTAATCCATCTTTGCTGAATGTCACATAACCCTTTTCATCATTCCTTAAAGTTAAGTAATAGGTATCTATGTATTTTGTTATAGAGGGTTCGCATAGTCCTCTCGGAACGCTATGAGTAAGGATATTCCCGTTAGTTATGTAGATAAGTTTTTGACCATCGAATTTGAAACGGACAACAGTTGCAGAATAATTTTTACTATTGTCATCTTTTGTATTGGCGAAGTAGATGGGTAGAAGTATTGTGTCATCTGGCTCAACTATCCACTGGGTGCATCCGGGCATAATAGAAAAGGTATTTGAAAGTTCCCCACCTAATTCCAGCGTTTGCCATTTTGTCCAGTGATTTTCTATTGGGTCAAACACAGCATAAGCACCATCTACACGACGGGCACGGTCTCGAATTTGATTCCCCTGACTATCATAGCGAACACGCACTCCAATAGCGATGTATTTTTTAGTTGATGAATGCCAGCCCGGGGTAACATCACAAACGCTTGCCATAAGTCCATCTTCTTCTTTTACCCAATCCAATTCAGGCACCGGTTGAGGTGCTGTCCATGTTTTTCCACCGTCATCTGTATATGCGGTAAATAAGCCGGAATAATAATCAGACACCTTTAAGTGTTTTTGCAGAGTCATAAGAATACGCGGATAGCCATTGTTTTGAATGATAGGTATTGTGGCAACTCGTGGGTGAAACCAGCAGAAATCGTCACCATCGTAATTAAAAGCACATTGCGTTTCGATTTTGAAATCAAGTGATTTGTCTTCAGCAAAAGCACTGGGGAATGGAATGATAAGAAGAATAAGACAAATCTTATTTATAGATAATGTTTGAAGCATTAACCTACTCATCTAAGAATATAAGAATTATTTAGTTGTTATTGTTTATTTCTTTTTTCATACATGACAAATAAGGCAGAAGGCTTTTCTGCAATGGTTAGTGGAATACCCTTTTCCATCAAATCTTTTCCTGACAATTCAGTTGTGCTCATTCCTTTTCGAAGTGGAGTGATTTGATATGTTGTGTTTATGTCTAATCCATGTAGAGGTAATTGCATATTGTCTACCTCTGACTCTTCACGACGGAATGCCTGCACAACACCTTTCCCTTTGCTTTGTAAGTTGAATTGCCATGCTATCCATACATTTTTATCAAGTGAGTATGGAGTGAGCGGATAGTAATCGCCGTAATAGCAGTCGCCGTATATGTTTCGTTGCTCTACTAATTCTTGTATTCTTTGCCAATCAATATCATCCTGCCTTTGGTCAAAGCAAGCAGTAAAACTTGGCGAAAGGACACTCATAATTTCATAGTCAGATGTTTTTGAAGAGCCAGTGCCAAAGAATGGGAACCAGTCTGAAAGTGCCCAGGTATGACACTGGTTTCCAATGGGTTCCATGATATAGTCGCTCCGTAGCAGAGGCACGGCTCGTTGTAATGTTTCAAGGTCATTTCTTCTACCGCCACTGGCACAGGAATCAATTAACATGTTTGGGTGTCTGCGAAGTAGTTCATCCCAATAAGCATAATAACCCTCAATATGTCGTATCTCTGTTATTCCCTGTCTGTCAGGTGCGTCATTTTTCCTCCAATAATCCAATGGGTCCATATTGAAATCCTGGCGATACAGGTCTATTCCTTCACGCGTCAACAAGGTATCAATATGGTCAGTAAGCCATTGACGGACTTCAGGATTGCCTAAATTTAGTAGACCTCCATCCTTTCCGCCTAAAATCCATTCAGGATGATTTTCAGCCAGCCAGGTGCCAGCATGCACGCGTTCAGGTTCAAACCATACAAGTATTTTTATATTCTTACTGTGTGCAAAATCAGAAATAGGTTTAAATCCGCCGGGAAAACGAGTTTCATCCACTTCCCAGGTTCCTGTCTTAGGCCATTGTCCATCACAGGGATACCAGCCTGCATCCATCCACCAGTAATCCAGATGGAAACCACGCTGGATATATTTCTCAATAAACATCTTTTGCGTATCTGTATTTGCATTAACCATTTCGCCGTATTGATGTGAACTACAACCGAACAGCATAGGGACTTTTGGAGGTGCACCGTAAGGATGTGGTAAATTATATGCAATCATCCATTGTCGCCAGAGATTTTGACCATGTTGTTTGTCGCCTGTGTAGAATAGAAGCACTACCCTGGGTCCTCTTACCTCTTCGCCTGGGTATAATACAAAATGTGTGAGTTCCTGTCCCCCCTGTATGTGGAGATTTCCATCAGCATCACGACTAAACTGACATGCCCACTGTCCATTCCAACTAATTGCAAAGATTAGACCTGCATTATCTCGCTCAAAATTGAAATAAGGGAAAGTTGTTTGTGTGGGTCGTCCACCTGTGTTTGCAAGTGTAATTTTTGAATTGGGATTCATTGGCTCAGTGATTGGAGCATAACTATCTGGAACACAATTATCACCTTTGTTCCTATGTAATACTGCTTTCTGACTTTTAAATTCAGGGAAAATGGTATCAATACTTTTCAGGTCCTGGAGTATAGGTGTATTTTTATCACTAATATTATGATAATGGGCTGTCCATTCTATTACAGGGAAATCAAGATATAAAGTAGCGTCATAGCGGATTGAAATTCCTGTTTCTGTGTCTGTTAGTTTCAGAACAGAAGATTTGGTGTTCTTACTCTCTTTTGTGGTAATTTCACGCTTCCATTTTTCTGGATTTTGAGATACAGGAATGTTGCCAATTGTTAATGAACCGGGGAATAAATCCGTATTGTTGGTAATACTTTCTCCGAACCACCGCTCAAAACAAGAACTGGCTCTGGATAGTTCCTCAGAGGAGGGCATGGTTTGTGCCATTGCAAAATAGCAAACGAAATAGGCACAAAAGATTAAAAGGCAAATTTTCTTCCACATATTGTGTTCCTTTTTAGGCAGGTATTGAGTAAAAGATAATAATTTTTAATTGTCAAATTGTATATCGTTTGTAATTTCGTTTATGAATTCAATATCCTGCTTCAGGACTTCTTTTTTCTCGTTGGGGTCAGAAAATAAGTGCAATGATTCATCTTCAATACATATAGCACCTTTGTAGGAACATTTTTTTAATTCAGCAAGTATGACTTCAATATTAATATCCCCCTTATAAACAGGGCAAACATAGGTTTCATACTCCCATCCTGCTTCACGGTATACTTCTTGCACCGGTTCTGGATATGCAATGTTTTTTATGTGTATATATTTAGCGTAAGGGGCAAGTAGTTTTAAGATAGCCTCTGTTTCGGATAAGGGATAACCCCGCCAGTAAAAGTTTCCAAAGTCCAATGTCAGACCAAATCTTGGGTCATTAATAGTATTGACAACAGATAGCAGAAAAATAGGATTGTTTCCCTCCTTACCATGATTTTCAAGTCCAAACTCAATAGTGGTTCCTCTTTCCTCGGCAAATATCTCAGAGAAAACCTCATAATACAATTCTACCTTTTTACCAAATGTGTATAGGTGTTCTTGCTGTAATATAGAGTCTACGCGGATTACCTTTGTTTGTAGTTCATTAGCGATGTTTATTGCTTGTTTAAACCATGCAACTGTCTGTTCAATGGGATACATACTTATATCAAAATCTGTTAGTAACGCTGATAGATGATAATCTCTCTCCTGCAGACCTTCCTTAAAGACAGATAACTGTTCATCGGAATTCAAAGAGACTTTTGTGCCTGAATTCAGGTTATATGTCTGGAAAGCATTATCAAGATGCAATTCAAAATAGTTCAAATTCAAGTAGTTCAATCCCTCTTCAATACATGGGAAAGCCTGAAGCAAAATTTCATCTCGAACTGCGATTTTCATAAGAGGTTTCCTCACTTTAATTTTGATAATAGAATGAAAAACTTATCACATAAAAACATTTTTTGTATATCCTTGGTTAAGAAACCTATATTATTATACCTATCTATTTGAACAAATTCATCAGAACTTATTATAAAGGACTCTGGACAAACAATTTCCATTGTCTCTTTTGCAAGGACATTGAACAATGAATTTGACAATAAAATGGACAAGGATTCTTGTTTAAAAAAAAGAAGTTTTAATTTGTCTTCTCTAAAGGAATCATTTCTATTCACTTCTAATAGATTAATGAAACAAGAATTAAATTGGATATTGAACTTTTTCCACAATAGCACACCATCAATAGATAAAATATGGTTCAGTTTGCTAACTACTTTGGGTAAACTGAAACATTTATTTACAAATGGTATTTCATTTTGAAAAAATGTTTCTATCATTTTCTTTCATTGTTTCCAGGGGAGTTCCATCCCAGGTCATATTAAAGGCTTCTGCAACTGCCTTATAAGTTATTTTCCCTTTATATAAGTTTACACCTTTTCGTAGTGCTTTGTCTTGTGTGATGGCATTGTCAATTCCTAAATCGGCGATCATTAATCCATAACCTAAAGTAACATTGGTAAGTGCATAAGTTGATGTTCTCGGAACGGCGCCGGGCATATTGGTTACACAATAGTGAATCACATCATTAACACGATAAGTAGGATTATCATGTGTGGTTGGTTTTGAGGTCTCAATACACCCACCCTGGTCAATAGCAATATCTACAATGGCAGAGTTAGGTCTCATATTTTTTATCATATCTTTCGTAACCAATCGAGGCGCTTTGGCACCGGGAACTAATACAGAACCAATTAACAAGTCAGCCTGTGAAACTTCTTCTGCAATATTGGCACGATTGGACATTAATGTAGTTAGACGCCCCTGCATGATGTCTTGCATATAACGGAGCCGTGCAGGGTTAATATCAATTACGGTTACATGAGCACCCATACCTACGGCAATTACACATGCGTTAGAGCCTGCTACACCAGCACCGAGAATAACTACCTTTGCCGGTTTAACTCCTGAAACACCACCTAACAGAACACCCATACCACCATAAGTCGCCTCTAAACAGCGTGCACCAATTTGAACAGAAAGACGACCTGCAACTTCACTCATAGGTGTCAATAAAGGAAGTGAACCATCTTCTAATTGTATCGTTTCGTATGCTACCCCAATAATTTGTTGTTTTAATAGACCGCGTGTCAGGGCTTCGTTTGAGGCTAAATGAAGATATGTATACAAAATCTGTCCCGGTCGGCACATTTGAATCTCATTTTCTAATGGTTCTTTTACTTTAATAATCATGTCGGTTTGTTCCCAGATTTGTTGTGCAGAAGATATAATTTTTGCACCGGCTTTCCGATAATCTTCATCTGAAATTCCACTTCCTAATCCTGCCCCTTTTTCAACAAGGACTTTATGCCCATGTGCTACAAATGCGGATACACCAGAAGGAACGATACCGACTCTTTTTTCACCCGTTTTAATTTCTTTTGGAACTCCAATAATCATTTTGATACTCCTTTATTTTAATTTTATAAAAAGCATATTATTAATTTATTTGTTATTCATATTATTTATTTTTATCAAGAATTTCAAGTTTAAATGTTCTCTGATTGGTTTGCTTTATTAATTTCAAAAAATGGAATGAGGTCATAAATCTCTTTTGGGTAAAAGTCCTGTTCTGAAATGGGGAAGGGACAAATGATAAGGTCTATATATCCACGAAGTCCTAACCAAATAGATTTTCGTTGATATTTGAAGGGAAAAGTAGGATGAAGAAAAACAAATCGTGATAGAAAAGTGTCTGGTTTGCCTCCCCATTTTTTGCGGATTCTGTCAAAATCATCAGGATATTGGTATTTCCAGATGATATAGTCTTCAAAATGGTACTTTGATATTTCACCCAATAATGAACCTCGTGTAAAGGTAAGTTTTCGATATACGCCTTGGATAAAGCCGTTATTCCAGGGTATAAATTGTTCAGATAACATCAGTTTTTTGTCCGCAATTAAAGGGAATAAGTCAATAATGCTTATGCTTTTCCCTTCTTGTCCCTGGTCCATTATATTTTTTACTCTGAATTTATGATTTTGTCTTACTCTTCATCTATATCTTCATCTGTATCACTAATTAATTTGTATTTTTGGAGGCGATAACGAAGTGAACGAGGTGTCAATCCTAATATTTGAGCGGCTTTCTTTTGAGAATATTTTGCATGAACAAGAGCCCGTTCAATAAGATTTTTTTCCAGATTCTCCATGAAGTTTTCTAATTGAATTCCTTCAAAAGGTAATTCCATAGTTTCTAATTCTTTTAATCTTTTTGGGATTGTCATATTCTTTCCGGTATTTAGTAAAGATTCAGGGACATGAGACAGGTCAATTCTTGGTTCATGACATAGAGCGAGGATTCGTTCAATTATATTGGATAGTTCACGAATGTTCCCTGGCCAGGAATATTCCATAAATGCTTTTTCCACTTCGGGTGCAATGGTAGGAGTTGGTAAGCCCATTCGAGATGAGTGGATTTTAAGGAAATGTTGTATCAATGGAGGAATATCCTCTTTCCGTTCGCGTAAAGGTGGAACGGTAATAGGGATAACATTTAATCGGAAGAAGAGGTCTTCTCGAAACTGTTTTTTTTCAATCATTTCTTCCAGATTTTTATTTGTAGCAGAGATGATTCGAATATTGACTTTTACTTCAGCAGTTCCACCTACCGGAGTAACTAAATTATTATCTAATACTCTTAAAAGTCGCACTTGCAGGTTTAATGGCATTTCTCCAATTTCATCTAAGAAGACTGTTCCTCCATTTGCGACTACTAACAATCCCTCTTTATCTTCTATTGCACCTGTGAAGGCACCGCGTTTATAACCAAACAATTCACTTTCAAGCAATGTTTCTGGTATAGCGCCACAGTTAATTGCAAGGAACGGTTTATCGGTGCGTGGGCTCTGACGATGTATTTCACGGGCAATTAATTCTTTTCCTACACCACTTTCACCATAAATAGCAACGGTACTGGGGAGTTGTGCCACACGGGCTATTGTTTCTTTAATTTGTCTTATTGCTGGACTATTACCTACAATTTCTTCAAACGGTTTAAGCAGGGTTCTCTCTTTTCGGAGTGCTTCATTTTCTCTAAGTAAATTTTGTTGTTCAATAGCCTTTTTCACACGCAAGCAAATTTCTTCATTGCTTTTAAATGGCTTTTGTATGTAATCTGTGGCACCTGCCTGCATGGCTTCAATAGCATTTTCAACAGAACCGTAAGCAGTAACCATTATGGTTGGAATTTGAGGAGCATTCTCTCTAATCCATTTTAAGACTTTCATTCCGGCAAGGTGGTCATTATTCATAACCAAATCTGTTATAACGGCATCAAAGGATTGCTGCTTTAAAATTACGATTGCATCCTCAGCGCTTTCTGCTGTTTGACAGAGAAAACCGCTTCTTTCAAGAATAATTGCCATTATTTCTCTCATACTTTCTTCATCATCTATGACCAGCACTTGATATTTATTTGTCAGCATAAATAGTGTCCTCAACAATTGCTATATTTATATTATGGTTAAAGTTTAGTCCTGTTTTACAAAATGAGGAAGTTGCACTATCATTGTTGTTCCTTTTTTAGGATTGGAAGCCACACGAATAGTCCCGTCATGTGCAGAGACAATACGTAAACTAATGGTGAGCCCCATTCCAATTCCATATTTTTTTTCTGTATAGAACGGTTCGAAGATGCGGGTAACCTTGTCAGGTGGAATTCCTATTCCCTCATCTTTGAAATGGATTTCTATAGGTCCTTTTTCTGCTATGCATGTTACAAATATGGTCAGTTTACCACCTTTTCCCATTGCTTCTACTGCATTTTGAGCCAGATTCTGGAAAACTAGAAGAAGTTGTTCTTTATCACCTCTGATTTTGCAATTTTGTGCATGAGGGTCTATTTTTAGTTCCACTTCATAATTTGCCGCCTTTTGCGAGTTCTGTTTAAATTGTCTAACAAAGTCTGTTAATAGTTCGGGCAATAAGATGACTTCTTTTGTTTGAGATGGTTCGCGGGCAAAGTCCAGGAATGAAATAATGATATAATTTAATCGGTCACATTCCTTGACGGCAATAGATGATAAGCGATTGAGCATCTCAGGGCTATCCATATTCTTTTGAAGTTCAGCCACAGCACTACGAATAGAAGCGACTGGATTCCTTATTTCATGGGCTAAACCGGATAACTGTTCTCCAATTGCGACGAGTCGGTCATGTCGTCGCAAATCTTGACGGATTCGGTCTAATTCACTGAGGTCTGTGCACGAGGCAATAAGTGAAACGACTCTTCCCTTTCGGTCAAGTATCCGATTAGTGGTTAGTCCAATGAGTTTTTGTTTCCCGGTGGGTGTGTATACATGGAATTCATAACTGGAAAAATCTCGATTCATTCGCAGTGCTGTTATGATAGGGCACTCAAAATCGGGGACAGTTTTGATAATTTCTTCTACATGTTTTCCAATAACATCATTTTCCTCTACTTCAAAAATACGACAGCCTGCACGATTGATACTTTGAACAATGCCATTATCATCAGTAATTAAAAAGCCACTGCTCATATTATTCAAAATGTTCTGTTGAAACTGCTTCAAGATAGATACTCGTTGATTCCAATATCCACTAATAAATCCTGTAAATATAAAAGACATTGATTGTATAAGGAAGGAATACCAGTGTTGAAGAGAGGATAGGCTAAAATCGCGGTCTAAAACGAATTGCAAGCCCATGAACAGAATAGAAAAGATAGCAAAAATGAATCCCTGATAAATACCTAAAAGGAAACCTGCTTCCATAATAACTACAACGAGGAGAAATGTAAAGGAACTGGTATATCCTTCGGTAATCCCTATGGTAGCACAAACTACACCAAAATCTACGAACATCTGAGCCCATAATAAGAAATGGAGTTGATGATAACCCTTTTTTAGTTCATATAAATGCCAGATACTTAATATTAAAGCGATGGTATAGATGGGGAAAAAGAAATGGAAAAATGGTTTGGTCAGATAAAAATAGAAACTTGCCGTAACAATGAATAAAACGAAAATTCTACTAATACCAACAATCCATAACCACTGAACGGGTCCTTCATATACTTGTCCAACATATAAAACTTTGTTAGGGGATTTCACCCCGTTACACCTCCTCGTTCAATAAGGTTTAGCAAACCTTCCGGATTAGAAGTATGCTTAAAAGCCATGTCTTTTGTAATAAGTCCCCTTCGTAATATGCGGTATAGAGATTGGTTCATTGTCATCATTCCCTCGCCTTTGCCTATCTCAATCATAGAAGGAATCTGTTCTAATTTTTGGGAACGGATAAGTGAACGAATAGCAGAGTTAAGAACCATTACTTCAGTAGCGAGAACACGACCTTGCCCATCTACACGGGGAAGTAGTTGTTGTATTACAACACCTTCAAGCACGAAGGAGAGTTGTGTTCGCACCTGGTCCTGTTGTTCTTGTGGAAACACATCAACTATACGATTAATTGTTTGGACTGCGTCGTTTGTGTGAAGAGTAGCAAATGTAAGATGCCCTGTTTCTGATACGGTCAATGCAGCTTGTATGGTTTCTGTATCACGCATTTCACCAATCAGGATAACATCAGGGTCCTGCCGAAGGACTCGTTTCAAGGCATTTGCGAAACTTTTTGTATCAACATTGACCTCACGCTGGTTAATAATAGACCTGCGGTGAGAGTGTAGATATTCTATTGGGTCTTCAATGGTAATAATATGCACATCTCGTTCTACATTGATTTTATCAATTAAAGCAGCCAGAGTTGTGGATTTCCCACTACCAGTAGGACCACATACAAGAACCAGACCAAATGGACGGTAAGCAAAATCAGCAACAACTCTCGGTATACCTAATTGCTCAAAACTCAAAATCTCATAGGGAATTGCGCGAAAGGCAGCGACTACGGAACCTCGGTCTCGATATACATTTAAACGGAAACGGCTAAGTCTCTCGACACCGAAAGACATATCCAGTTCTTTTTCTTTCTCAAACTCTGCAATCTGGTCTTCATTCATTACTGAATATATTAATTCTTGTGTCATATCATTGGTTAATCTCGGGTACCCAGACATGTATTCTAATCTTCCATGAACACGAATCACTGGTGGAACACCAACAACTATATGTAAATCACTTGCCATAGCCTTTATCATCTTTTCTAATAACTCACGAATATCAAAGGGGATTCTCATAATAACTCCTCACTTCTTAGTTATATAAATGTGATATAAATATTATGCCCATGTAACCAATCCAACTTCGAATTTATTTGCCAGGTTCGGGTGATAAGGAAACACTCGAACAGAGTATCCACAGAGACCCGTTTCTTCACAAGGAATAAGCCCTCTAAAGCGATATATATGCTCGTCAATTTTTTTTTCAAACTCCATGAGTTCGGCGCGTCCTTCCTGAATTTTCTCATCAGGACTTATATTTCCGGTATACCCTTCTACAAGGACATCTTTTTCTGTAAGAGAGTCGAGATAGATATCAGCCTCGATAGGAATATTTGTGCCGACAGGTATATCACCTTGTATCATAGATTCAACTCGAACAAAATGAACATTATTCCATACAGAACGCACTTTATTCTTCCATTCGGCTAATTCGGCAGGAAACTTACGATTCTCTTTACGAAAGGCAATGCGTCGAATAGATAGAGGAATATAGGCTTTCGAAGCATATTCCTGAACCATTCTATATGTATTGAATACAGGGCATATTGTTCGTATGGCGAACTTCATTCTCCGTATCCATTCACGAGGCAAGTCGTCAGTTCCTCTCTCGTAAAACATCGGGGCAACTTCCTGTTCTAATATTTCGTATAATGCGGAACTTTCAACTTTATCTTGTTCTTCTGTTGACTCATAGGTTTCGCCCTTGCCAATAGTCCAGCCGTTTGGTCCCATTTCCATGGCTTCACACCACCATCCATCGGGAATGCTAATATTTAAGGCACCGTTAGCAGCAGCCTTCATTCCGCTGGTGCCACTGGCTTCCATAGGTCTCCGGGGTGTATTTAGCCAACAGTCCACTCCTTGAACCATATAGCGAGCCACATTAATATCATAATCTTCTAAAAAGATGACATGATTCCGCACTTCAGTCTCCATCGCAAAATGAATAATTTGCCGAATAAGTTCTTTCCCTTGAATATCTTGCGGATGTGCCTTCCCTGCTATAATTAATTGGACAGGCATCTTGTTATTTAATAATATGCGTTTTAATCTTGCAGGGTCCTGGAGTAAAAGTGTTATTCGTTTATAAGTAGCGAATCTTCTTGCAAAGCCTATGGTCAAACATTCAGGGTCTAAACATTCACTTGCTGCAAGTATATTTGAAGGAGTGGCTCCCTGACTTTTCAATTGTTTGGTTAATTTGCGACGTGCAAAGTCTACCAGTCGTTCTCGTCTCCTTTCATGTGTTCGCCAGAGTTCAGTATCCGGTATTTCCTCTACCTGCTCCCATATAGAATGGTCTTCAGGATTATTTAACCAGCCTGGACCTAAATAGCGGTTATAAAGGTCGGCTAAATCTCTTGAAATCCAGGAGCGACTATGGATACCATTTGTGACAGAGGTGATTGGAATCTCATGAGTTGGTAAATCTTTCCACACCCTTGACCACATTTCACGGGATACAATGCCGTGTAATTTGCTGACACCATTTGCACCGGCACATAGTTTCAATGCAAGAACAGTCATGCAAAATGGCTCACGGCTATCATTTGGGTCTTGTCTTCCTAATGCAAGGAAATCATGCAAATTAATGCCGACATCCTGACAATATTTGCCAAAATAGCGTTCAATTAAACTCGGGTCAAACATATCATTGCCCGCAGGAACAGGTGTATGCGTTGTAAAATAACTACCTGCTTTGACTGTTTCAGCTGCATGAGCAAATGATAGTTTCTCGTTAATGACCAATTCCTTAATTCGTTGGAGTACCATAAACGAAGCATGTCCCTCGTTAAGATGATAGATAGTAGGACGAAGTTTTAATGCATGAGCAGCGATAACACTTCCCATACCTAACATAATTTCCTGTTTAATACGCGTTTCACGGTCTCCACCATATAACTGTCCCGTAATTGAACGGTCAGCAGGTGAATTTTCTTCATGGTCTGTATCTAATAAGTAGAGAGGAACACGACCTACTTGAAATTTCCAGATGTATGCTTTGACCACACGACCTGGATACTCCACCTCAATAACTAAAGGCTCATTATTCTCATTCCGCACCTTTTCTATAGGCATATTATAGAAATCGTTCGGGGGGTATAGTTCCTGTTGCCAACCATCAGGATTGAGATACTGTCGAAAGTAACCCTCACTGTAAAGCAGTCCAAAACCTATCAATGGCATTCCTAAATCGCTCGCCGCTTTCAAATGGTCACCTGCGAGAATACCTAAACCTCCTGAATAAATATTTATACTTTCATGAACCCCAAATTCTGCTGACATGTAAAGGATACACATCTCCTTAGGTGCATCAACATTACGCTCGAAGTAGGTATTCGTATTCATGTAATCTTGTAATCGCGAATATACCCGCTCTATATGTGACAGAAAACTATCGTTCTTTGCCAATTCATTTAACTTTTTTTGTTTAATCTTTCCTAACATCAAACGAGGATTCTGACCACATTCTACCCAGAGATTATGGTCCATACGGAAAAACAAATCTATGGCTTCCGGGTCCCAACACCACCAGAGATTGTTTGCAATTTCCAAAAGTTTTTTTAGCCTTTCTGGGAGATTAGGCACTACTTTGAATTTAAAAATCTTATACATATATATAACTCCATATTTATAGTCTAACTTTATTAAAAAAATTGTCTTCTATTTAAATTTGTTTTAAATTTAAAATATGTTAAATTATCTGTTAAAAGTTAAAATATCATATCAAAAAACATACCTCAAAGTATATATGGAGATTTAAATAAATGGAACAACAGTATAAACACACTTCCAATTGTAATTGCCGTGGTATCTCTCGGAGATGTTTTCTTGCTTCGAGCGCTGTGGCAGGTTTAACCGTTCCGCTGTTAGCCAGGGCTCAAATGGAGTTTCCTACGGAAAGTGAATTTAATCAACCTATAAATTTAGGAGATTTTCGTCCCAAACCTGCGGTTCGTATTGTAAGCGTAGTTATTCGAGAGAAACCTCCGTATTGGTTAGGTTGGCCCGGGACTTCGTATGATGTAGAAGGACATCGCAAAGAATATGAACAGGCATTTACGAACGCTGCGAACAAAGTTGGCATTCAATTAGATATATTACCCAATCCTATTGAAGACGATGCAGCCCTGGATAAATTTATCCAACAGATGACCGCGGAGAAACCCGATGCACTTCTTGTCCATGTCCAGCGTAGGAAAGTTTGGAAAAAGATAGAGAAAATTCGTTCCCTAAAGATTCCAATGATTGTGTGGGCACCAGTAGGAACAGTATTTACGACGCAGGTTTATGATTTTGCCCGCCGCGAGGGTGTATGTTTGCTCTCTACACTGGATACAAGTTGCCTCGAACAGGCACTTCGTATGGTGCGTGCAAAAAAACAATTAGAAAATTCACGAATACTAGTAGTCCATGGCGAAGAGAGGAAAGATGAAACATTAGAACGCTTTGGCACAAAAGTCCGTCATGTCCCACGCGAGATAATGGAAAAGATGTTTGAACACACACCTGTAACAGATGAAGTCAAGGCAGTTGCCGATGATATGAAAAAGAAAGCACAAAAAGTAGTCGAACCTACCGATGACGACATAATTAATGCGGCTCGCAGTTATGTAGCCGCCAAACACCTATTGCGTATAGAAGAAGCAAATGCTATAACAACAGACTGTCTTGGTATGGTCACATTGAAAAAAGTCCCTACGCCACCATGTATGGGTGCATGTATTTTTCAAGATGAAGGTGTGACTTATGGCTGTGAAGGGGATATATTTGGAGCATTTTCACTCATGCTGACAAGTTATCTTTTCGACAAGCCTGGTTTTATGAATGACCCTGTTCCAGAAACAGTAAAAAATGAGTTAATCACAGCACATTGCGTATGTGGCACAAAACTTAACGGATTTGATAAAAAATCAGAGCCATTTGTATTGCGTTCTCATTCTGAATCGAATATAGGTGTTTCATTACAGGTTTTGTGGAAAGTTGGACAGCCCGTTACCCTTGTCCGTTTTAATAATCCGAATGAACTTATCCTTGATACTGGAACAGTGACAGAAAACATTAACACGCCACCGGCAGGTGGATGTAGAACAAACTTTTCTATCAAGATGGATAACATAGAAGAAGCAAAGGATGTGCTTGGTTTCCATCAAGTTGTGTTTTATGGCAATCATCGCAGAGATGTGAAGAACTTCTGTCAGTTATATGGCGTAAAGGTTATTCATTCTCCAGCACAAGCAAATCCTATGCTACCCATGGAAGGATAAAACAACAATTGAAAGTTGTAGTGACCTTACATCCTTGTTATTTCAATAAAAATAAAATCAACAATGCGATTATAATATTTTAGTAGATTAAGATGTTGTTGGTTTTATTTGTGATTAAAAATATGTTAAATTATACATTAAAATTTAAAACAAAAATCCCATATCATTATTTTAGGAGTCAAAGAAATGGAATCACAACATAAACACACTTCCAATTGTAATTGCTGTGGTATCTCTCGGAGATGTTTTCTTGCTTCGAGCGCTGTGGCAGGTTTAACCGTTCCGCTATTAGCCAGGGCTCAAATGGAGTTTCCTACGGAAAGTGAATTTAATCAACCTATAAATTTAGGAGATTTTCGTCCCAAACCTGCGGTTCGTATTGTAAGCGTAGTTATTCGAGAGAAACCTCCATATTGGTTAGGTTGGCCCGGGACTGCTTATGATTTAGAAGGGCACAGAAAAGAATATGAGCAGGCATTTGCCAATGCCGCGAACAAAGTTGGCATCCAATTAGATATATTACCCAATCCTATTGAAGACGATGCTGCTCTGGATAAATTTATCCAACAGATGACTGCGGAGAAACCCGATGCAATTCTTATACATGTCCAACATTTGAACGAATGGGGAAGGGTAGATAAAATTCGTTCTGCAAAAATTCCCATGATTGTATGGTCGCCAGTGGGGACAGTATTCACGACACAGGTTTATGATTTTGCCCGTCGTGAGGGTGTATGTCTACTCTCTACACTGGATACAAGTTGCCTCGAACAAGCACTCCGTATGGTGCGTGCAAAAAAACAATTAGAAAATTCACGAATATTGGTAGTCCATGGAGAAGAACGCAAAGATGAAACATTAGAACGCTTTGGCACAAAAATCCGTCATGTCCCACGTGAGACTATGGAAAAGATGTTTGAACACACACCTGTGACAGATGAAGTCAAGGCAGTTGCCGATGATATGAAAAAGAAAGCACAGAAAGTAGTCGAACCTACCGATGACGACCTAATTAATGCGGCTCGCAGTTATGTAGCCGCTAAACACCTATTGCGTATAGAAGAAGCAAATGCTATAACGACAGACTGTCTTGGTATGGTCACCATGAAGAAAGTTCCTACGCCACCATGTATGGGTGCATGTATTTTCCAGGATGAAGGCGTGACTTATGGTTGTGAGGCTGACATATTTGGTGCTTACTCGCTTATGTTGACAAGTTATCTTTTCGACAAGCCTGGTTTTATGAATGACCCTGTTCCAGAAACAATAAAAAATGAGTTAATCACAGCACATTGCGTATGTGGCACAAAATTGAATGGTTTTGATAAAGAACCAGAACCGTTCATACTGCGTTCGCATTCTGAATCGAATATAGGTGTTTCATTACAGGTTTTGTGGAAAGTTGGACAGCCTGTTACCCTTGTCCGTTTTAATAATCCGAATGAACTTATCCTTGATACTGGAACAGTGACAGAAAACATTAACACGCCACCAGCAGGTGGATGTAGAACAAACTTTTCTATCAAGATGGATAACATAGAAGAAGCAAAGGATGTGCTTGGTTTCCATCAAGTTGTGTTTTATGGCAATCATCGCAGAGATGTGAAGAACTTCTGTCAGTTATATGGCGTAAAGGTTATTCATTCTCCAGCACAAGCAAATTCTATGCTACCCATGGAAGGATAAAAAGTTAATTATTTAACTATTTTACTATCCCCTTTCCTAAATCTTTAGGTAAGGGGATTTATATATTATTACGATTAGAGTTAAATGAGATAGACCTTGCATAAATTTGTGTAACTTGTATTGGAATAGATAGAAGTCTCAATTTACTTGTTATTTTTCAGAAACAAAATTAAACAATGACAGTCTATAATATGTTAAAATAATGTTCATAATTTTCACCCCATAAAATACAGCGTTGGAATTTGTAATAGGGGTGATATTGTTTAAGTTTCGTAGAAAACAATTATATTTTTGGAGGTTTGTTTTATGTCAAGATTAAAAAAGATTTTGTTGGTAATTCTTATTGTCGTAATTCTGTTAGTTGGTTCATTTTTATTGTTTATTGGTCCCTGGCCTGTTTACCGAGATACCGATTTTAAGTCGGCAAAGTATTATCAGAAGACGATACAGGAGATTCAAAAGGCGAAGGAAAAGGTTCATCTTTCTGAGTCACCGGGACCATTAAAGGCAGGTTGGTCATCAGCAATTCTTACACCACCTATTGGCACTCCACTTGGGGGTTATTCGGCTCGGAATGGGAAACCATCTACGGGTGTGCATGATGAACTTTATGCAAAAGCAATCGCACTGAACGATGGACAGGACACTGTGGTAATAGTGGGCACGGATATGCTGCTTGTTCCTCCTAATGTAGCAGATATGGTCCGCCAACAGGTTCGTGAGAAAACGAAACTTGAACCTGAGCAACTTTATTTTTCTGCCAGCCATACACATTGTGGACCTGGGGCATGGGCACCAGGCGTAGCAGGGAAGGTCACAGGCGGTAAATATAATCCTGCAATAGTTGACCATCTTGCAAATAGTATCTCCACAGCAATTATTGAGGCTTATAACAAAATGGAACCCGCAAAGATGGCTTCGGGTAAGGTGGATGCAAGTAATTATATACGCAACCGCTCCCGCAATGAACCCGTAGATTCAGATTTAAATTTTATGATAGTAGAACAAAATAGTGGAAATAGATGTTTTGTTGTTCGTTTCTCTGCCCATCCTACCAACTATGATGACGATATGATGCAATTTAGTGCAGAATTTCCGGGCGCATTACAGCGTTTTCTAGAACATGAGACAAAAACAACTGCCATTTATTTAGGTGGCTCACTTGGCTCAAGCAGTCCAAAGGCTCCGGATGCTCCAGATGCCGAATCTCGAATCTTAAACTTAGGGAGCGAATTGGGGCAATTGGTATTAACGAATGCTCAAAATGCAACCTTTAAAGACCATGTAGAGATAGCCTCTTATGCCTTTCTTATTTACATGCCCACTTTCCAGGTTCGGCCTTTAAGCACAAAATGGAGACTCTCACCGTTTGCAGGGAAAATAATGGGTGTTCCGCCTTATGGCTGGTTCCAGGCATGTCGTATAGATAATGTATTTATGGTCGGTCTACCATTCGATTTCAGCGGTGAGATTAGTCGTAATTGGAAATTATCTCTCACTACAACAGATATTGAATTGTGGACAACTAGTTTTTCTGGCGCTTACTGCGGCTATTTGTCCCCAGACCGCTATTATTGGCAGGAACCATTAAATTATGAAACAGGACTTATGAGTTGGTTCGGACCTTCCTGTGAAGCATTTATGACTGATTTGCTCAATCAGAGCTTACAGGTATTTTTCCCAAATATTAAATAAGTATCTCTATAAATTAAAACATAATAAACTTCTATTATTTTTATGAACTAAGATTGGGACACAAAAGAGGGAAAGGTTATTTTGGAAAATCCTGAAACGACATCGGAAAACTCTTCACCTGATTTATTGGACCCTGAGTCGAAACCAGATAATAAAAATCTAAAAGAGTTTTCTCAATATCCCTCTATTTTTTCAGGGGGTGATTTTCATCAGCGAATTGACTCACTTTTCCGGTGGGTATTTTTAGGCATTTTTTGTCTTTTTTTAATAGGTCATTGGGAAAATAAATACTTTGAAAAGAAACCATGGTCTCGTGGAATTGTTATCTGGAATGAAGAACTTGTTAAAGAAATAATAGAATCTATTCCTGATGAGACTAATTTTAAGGAACTTCTCATAATCCCAAATGTCCAATCATCTATAAATAAAGAAGATACCCTTGTTAAGTTGGTAAAACAAATTGAACTTAGTGATAAAAAAGATATTCCTTTAATTTCTTATCCTGCGTTTTTGTGGATGGAACCAATGGATGATTTTTTACCTATGTTAGTTTCAGGTAGACTGCCAGAACCGGGAAAACCAGAAGCGTTAGCAGGAGACCTTACACCTCAAGAATCATTCAAAATTGATGACACTGTTTATAATGTAGTAGGTGTATTATCACGCGATTATGCTCCTTTTCTAGGGGCTTATATTGTTTCTTTTGAAAGTTTACCAAAAATTCCTGAGAATGTTATGCCTGGATTTGCCTTTCCGAACAGTGCCTCCTTATTTTTGAAATTACAGCAGGCAAATGGAAAGGAATATGAAAAGATAGACCTTACAGAAGGAATATCAGGACTGCAGGGTAGGACTACAGACCTTTTTGCTTTTGGAACTGCAATAAGTTTGTTGATTATTTGTCTTTCCTTAAAAGAACTTCTATTCATATTTTATCGGCGATTGGCAAATCCTCCGACACCTCTATTGGGACCTTTGTTTACCGAGATTTACCAAAGAAAAAAACTGTTTAGGTTTGTAAATACTTTTTTTTATGCGGTTTTTTTCGTCAACCTTTTAGTTGCTTTATATGAGCCTGAAACACATCGTTTGATTATATACTACATAAACCATGTTTTCTCTGAAGGGAATTTAAAATATATAGGAGAGGCCTATGAACAAGGTAATATTGCCCGTGCGGCTATAACAACTTTTCATAATAACTTTTGGATGCAGACTTTCCTTTTAACAATACTGATTTCTATCCCTCCCTTTATGTTGGGCTTTTTTAAAAATCTAATTAGTTTCTCCTTTGCTGGCTATGCGATGTCTCCAATATGGGCAGGTTCTGCTACTCAATTATCATTTCATTCTATAACAATAGTTCTGGAATTGGAGGCTTATATACTCTCTGTATTTGCTGTTATCCTCTGGACATATTACTTCTGGAATGCTATTTTTACCCGCAAACAGTTGAAAAATAAGGTATCAAAGGGTTTCCGTGTTTTAATTGCATCAACATTGGCTTCAGGCTGTATTCTGGCAATTGCTGGATTATATGAAGCGATAACAATAATCTTGTATTCCTCCTTATAAACCAATTTGAACTTATTTATGCTTTTCGCAGTTAAAAAAATCATCTCTTAAATAGGCAGAGGGGTAAAATGAGATACAATTATGTAGCATACCTCAATAGACATCCACATCATAAGAAATTTTTTATTATTTATAATAAAGGCTAAAGACTTTTCCAAATCTTTTAGTGTATACTAGTGCCATCTACCCATTCCTTTATTTTTGATAGATATATCTAAATATGTATCAGTATCTATATGCGTGTTATGCTTTACATAATTTTTCTATAATAAGTAAAGGAAATATCATGAATAAAAAGTATTGTTTTTCGGCTATAATTGTTATTTGCTGTTTATTGTTTTATAAAGTCTTGTTGTTTGCAGAAGAATTGGAATCTGGAAGTGATACAAAACAAACCAGAGCCCTTCTTCTGATAACTGAGCCTCAGTCGGAATGGGCATTGGCTGCCAATGATATAGAAACTGTCCTTAATAAATCTTACAATGTAAGTAAGCATGATATAGATACCTTTCTACTGAATAATCAAGCCCTTGATGCTATGGATTTGTTAGTCGTAATGCCCGGATTTTCTCTACCTATCGTTACTGTTTCTTCTATTACAAATTTTATAGAAAAAGGAGGTGATTTGATAGCCTTTGGAGCACCTTTGTGGAAAAATGAACTTATCTGGGATGGCAAGCATTGCTACAAGCCTATAGATTATATTAAGTCGTATTACACAGAACTTGTTCCTACCCGCCAACTCTTCGATGAAATCAACACAAATAACTGGAATTGGGCAAGTAGTAATAGACAATCTTCTTCAAGATTGGAATATGAAAAAGTAAAGGACATAATTCCCGACAAGGAACTTTCAGGTGTGCATGTATCTATTCAGGACTTGAAAAGTTGGGATGTATTTATTTCTCCACCTATCCAAAATCCATTTCCGGAGCAACATCAAGAAACTGTATTTTTTGCAAAAGGAGGTAGTTTAACAGAATATCTAACAATTGAATGGCGTGAACAGGACAGTTCTCGTTGGATTGCTTCTGTTCCTCTGGGCACGGATTGGAAACTTTATGCACTTACTCCAGATAAATTCAAACTATGGGAAGGTCCTCCATCTCGCACAGGGACTTCCTTTAACCCGCAGAATGCGGTTCAATGTTGTATCGGTCTGGCTATGACTCATTCGCCTATTCGTGCTGGACAGCATGAGTTTTGGATGGCTGGTTTTGGAACTGCACCTGTAAAGGAAGGTTATCAATTGCTCATGCAAACAATAGAAACACCCAAATTAGAACTTTTTTCTCCTGACTACAAATTCTACTCTTCTAACGATATTCATTATATCTCTACAGAATCCGAGTTAGGTCTGGAAAGGTATCCACTCATTGTGCCTGCTGACTTATTGCTAATGCACCCGCGTCCAAGGGGTGGTGGCTTTTTGAAACAAAGGTCCTGGCGATGGATACCATTAGTTCATGCGTGGGGAACAGGAGAAGAATGGCGTGGAACAGCCGCCGCAACCATGATATATAATAACGAATCATACGCAAACTCTGTTCAAACCTGCTTCGCAATTCAAAATGCCGCATGGTATCAGGATGAACGGTTCTTAAAATATTTTTCAAAATTGGTTCATCGTATCCAGACAGGGATTTTTTTGGTAGATGGTGGAAATAATTTTTATACCACCTTCCCGGAGCAAAAACTTACCTTAGGTGCTACTGTCTGCTCCACAACGAAGAAAAACCTCTTAAATATGAGTGTTCAGATATTATTAAAAAACTGGCAGAACAATATATTATGGAAGGAAGAATTTCCTATTCAGGTTGAGCCACTAAAAACAAATCAAGTCCAGAAGGAGATAGACTTTCCGGAAGGAGCAAGTGATAATTTGTTGGTTGAATGCTATTTAAAGGTGGGAGACGAAGTGATTGATTTTGTTTCTCATGGGTTAAATCGCTGGAATCCGAAAGATAAGAAGGAATACATTACGATTGAGAATGGCGATTTTATATATCAAGGGAAACGGTGGTGCCCTCATGGTGTTAATTACATGCCGTCATCAGGCATAGGCACAGAAAATATCCGCTATTTTGAGTATTGGTTGAGTGCAGAATCGTATGACCCCTGGATAATCCAGAGAGATTTACAGCATGTTGCAGATATGGGACTAAATTCTATTAGTGTCTTTTTTTACCACAATAATATAAAAGAGCAGAACCTTCTGGATTTGCTATATCGAGCAGATTTATTGGGACTAAAAGTAAACTTATCGCTTCGGCCTGGCACACCATTTGACTTTGAATGGGACAAGATAAAGGAAATGATAGAATGCTATCGTTTGCCTGAACATGACGAGGTGTTTGCTTATGATTTGGCATGGGAACCACTCTTTTCTGGGCACGAAGGTAGAAAACGCTATGACGCAGAATGGACAAAATGGGTCATAGAAAGGTATGGTTCGGTTGAGAATGCAGAAAAGGATTGGGGCTATCCCATACCTAAAGATGAACAGGGTAATATCACAAATCCAAAAGATGAGACATTAACCAATGATGGGGAATGGCGAGTTATGGCTTGTGCTTACCGCCGATTTTTAGACACATTGCTTTACAAATATTATAGCCAAGCAAGGACGCTTGTTCGTTCCATTGACCCGTATCATGCAGTTAGTTTTCGTATGACCGAAACCTCTGACCCTACATATAACAGTGCTAATCCATTACCTTACGACTGGTATTACCTTGCACTGGCAGTGGACATTCTTGAGCCGGAAGCATACGGTAGAGTTGGTGATTGGGAAAAGATTAAGCCAGGCTGGTTTCAAGTGGAATATGGTAGATTTTGCAATCCAGATTTACCACTATTTTGGGCAGAGATGGGTTATTCTGTCTATCGGAAAAAGGTAGATGAATATCAATCTGCTCTGGAATTTCAGGCAAAATATTTTGAAGACTTTTATCGTCTGTTGCTGTATAGCGGCTCTGATGGTATATATTTCTGGTGGTATCCCGGTGGCTATCGTGTCAATGAAAAGAGTGATTTTGGAATTATCAATCCCGATGGGACATATCGCTTCGCTACCGCAGTAATAAAACAACATGCAAACATCTTCAACGAACAAGAATTTAAACCTTATGATTGTGAGATTGAAATTGACCGCGACAAAACCTCAATGGGCGTGGTAGGGATTTACCAAACAGTGCAGGAAGAATTCTGGCGACTGATTGATGAAGGGAAAAAGCCAAAACTTGTAAGTGCAGGAAGTAACACCAACTCAATGAATTGCCCACTGATAGCCGTTGGAAATGTGCCCTATAATGGCAGCAATCCGTTAAAGTATCTGGACGCTTACTTTGACCGTATTGTCTGGCTGAAAGGGAGTGAAAAGGTAGATATTCATGAGCAAGACACCATTCAATTGCCAAAGGGAACGGAAGCATTAGAGATAAAAGTTATATGCACAAATTTAGGTGAAGCAGAATGGGTAGTAGGAAATGAGCAAAACCCCGGCGAAGGAGAAGTATTTTTACATATTCTCGCAAACAATGAACAACGAGTTACATTGAAAAACCCATTGAAACGAGGGCAACAAACAGAATTCCAATTCAAACTACCCATACAGGGTGTTCAAACAATGGAAATGACTATGGAAAGTTTTCATCGTGCTTACTTCGGTCCCAAATTTACCTTCACAATAAAATTACAAGATTAATACCTTGCATATAATAAAGAAAATAGACCTCTGAAAAATTAATTTATTTAACACAAAATAGATAGTAATAACGCTAACATTTGTTTATTAGGATTTAAAAGACAAACTTCAAAGCCTATTGCTGCTTTTTTACATAACAACCAAATTAACTTTCAGGAATTTAAATGTTCTTTCATGAAAATTCTGTCAGATTTTTGTTATGATTAATTTCTAATTTTTTAGTCTTTTATGAAGGGATAGCCATGACCCACAGAGAACGGGTAACTCGTGCATTAAATTTTCAAGACACAGACCGAATCCCCATGGATTTAGGGGGAATGGATTCAACAGGTATTAGTGCCTTTGCTTATCCGAAATTGGTCAATTACTTAAATTTACCTGAACGGTTGCCTTATATCCATGATACAGGACAGATGCTTGCTTTGCCTGATACGGATGTCCTTGATATTCTCGATTGTGATGTTATTACCGTTAGAATGGGCTTTGCAAATGGATTTATAGATGAAACTATGTGGCAGTATTTTGATTTTGGGGGTAGATTAAAGGCAAAAGTTATTGATGCCTCAAGGTTCAGAATCTTGGAAGATGGAACTGTAATACAGCCTGACTTGGGACTAAAAATGCCCCCTAATTCTTATGTTTTCGATTCGGAACATGGTGGACAACCGGTATTTCTTGAAAATGAGTTGCCTGAACTTGATTTAGAAAAAATAAAAGATGATTTATACCGCAATAGGCTAACGGATGAAACCATAAAAAAAGTAGCAGAACTTTGTAAGACTGTCTTCACGACAACAGACCGAGCTCTTTTTCTGAATGGTCCTACACTGGGAATAGGGATAAGTAACTTTGGAGGGTTGGGTTATTTTCCCCTGTTGTGCTTAACTGATGAAGAAAAGGTAAAAAAACTTCATGAACTTTTACTAAATCATGCACTTTCAGAATTGGAACGATTACTACCACAAGTAACACCATATATACAGATATATATGTGTAATTCAGATGATTGGGGCACACAAAAAAATCTCATTGCCTCGCCTGAAATATTTAAGAAGTTATTCTTCCCTTATTATCATGAATTTAACCGTTTTATACATAAATACGCCCCAAATACAAAGACATTTTTGCATAGTTGTGGGGCAATCTATGATTTATTGGATATGTTTATGGAATGTGAATTTGATATTATTAATCCTGTTCAGTGGACTGCAGGAAAGTATACTTATCAAGAATGGAAAAGGAAATGTGAAGGAAAGTTGGTGTTATGGGGTGGTGGAGTAGATACGCAAAGAACCCTCACTTTGGGAACAGAAGGAGATATTAAGAGACAGGTTTTTAATGTTGTATCTACCTTATCAAAAGAAAGTGGCTATGTATTTTGTGGAATACATAATTTACTGGCTGAGATAGAACCATTGAAAATCGTGTTAATATATAACTCCGCAAAATTGGTAAAAACATGAAATAATAAAATATTTATACATAATTTTAGTTAACATTGAACATAAGAAAAGCGTTTTATTAATGAAAGAAAGCGAAAACAAAAAAATAGATATTACTAATTGTTCAGATGAAGAGTTAGCCATTGCGTGGAAAAATGGTGACTTAAAAGCATTTGAAGAAATTGTTCGTAGGTATCAAGGAAAAATTTATGCAACGGCATATCGTGTAACAGGAAATCGAGAGGATGCTCTGGATGTGACGCAAGAAGTTTTAGTTAAGGCTTATGAAAAGATAAATCAATGGGAACCGCGTGGAGCGTTTCTTCCCTGGTTATTAAGATTGGCAGTCAACCGCTCTATTGATTACCTTCGTAAAAGAAAAAGAACAAGTCATGAAAGCCTAGATGAAAGTATTGCTAAAATTAGTGAAGATGAGCCGCAAGCTGTTAGTTCACGGACAAATCCATCAGATTTAGCAAGGGCAAAAGAAATTGATGATAAGATTCGTTTTGCAATGAATAATCTATCAAAAACTCAAAAAACAGTATTTGTATTAAGGTATTATCAAGGATACTCTTTGAATGAAATTGCGGAACACCTGGGGTGTACCGTTGGAAGTGTTAAAGTCCATTTATTTAGAGCATTACAAAAAGTTAGAAATGAATTAGGGAAAATTGACCTATGAAAACGGAAATTACATCATGGCTTTATTGTATTTTTGACCCTTGCAGTCGTTACAAGAAGTTAATTGCCTCTGCTTGTTGCGAGGAATTAAGTGAAGATGAGTCGCATGAGATAGAAGAGCATATAAATAAGTGCTCTAAATGTAAACAACTATATTATGACTTGGTCACTTTTACAAAACAATTAAATCGAGTTCTTAATATAATTGACACTGAAGATGAAGAGGAGAAAATCAATCTTTTACCTCAAGTTATGGATGAAATTTCAAATAAGAACCATAGTCCCTCTCCCCTATTCCGACCTCAATTGATAATGGCTTATGGCTTTACTATTGTTTTTATAGTATTCATTTTTGGAATTTCAAGTATATTTATATTAAAAGGTAAATATGAAAATAATAATAGAACACTTGCAGTTTCTACGGGAACAAATAATGCAAATTCTTTCTATGAAGGTCCATTAGAGAAACAAAAAGAAAAACTTAAAGAGATTATAAAAACAAATACAGGGAAATCCATTGCGGGGCAGGCACTTCTTATGTTAGCAGATTTGGAGTACACCTCATCGGAAAGATATGAAGAGGCATATCAATTATATTCTCAATTAAGAGAAAATTATCCGCAAATTTTTTCATCATCTCAAGAAGCCGTATACCGTTATAACCTTTTGGAAGAAACAAAAAATGAAAAGTTCAAGCCTTTATATGCCTTAAATTCGGCTCTTACGAACAGCAATAATCCCATTCAACAATTAGAGAAAATTGTTGCTAATTATCCAGGCACTATGGTTGCTAATCTAGCAGTTTCTTCAATGGTAGACTGTTTAAGCGACTATGGTTCTCAAACCCCTGAAAAGAGAATAAAGACACTTGAAAACTTAAAAGGGTATTTAACAGAACCGACTGCGGTTGCTCAAGTAAATTATATTTTGGGTGACCTATATTGGAACCAGATGAAAGATATAGATAAAGCAAAAACATTTTTCCAATCTGTTGCTCACTCCGAATCAAAACAATTACACCCTCTGGCAAATGAGGCATTAACACGGCTTGTCTCTTCACCTGAGTAAATTGTTTATTTCCTTTCATAAAGGGCTTTTTGTTTATAATCTTATGAATGTTAAGTTAAAGTCAAGGAATAAAATTTATTATGATTGAACCTAAAGGGTTTGAAAAGGAATTTTTGAAAGAGGGTATTATAAGTGAGGAACAGGCAAAGAAAATCCATGAAGAAGCCAATGAAAAAGGACTACCTATTAGCCAGATATTAATCCAAAAGGGAATTGCTTCTGAGGAAACAGTATATACCGCGTTAGCAAATTATTGTGGATTAAATTTTGTAATTATCTCTAAAGTAGAAATTCCTCAGGAATTAATAAACTCAGTTCCTGCTCGATTTGCCACCCACTATGAATTTGTGCCTATCCGCGAGAAGAATAATTCGTTAGTAATTGCTATTTCAGACCCTTTGAATGCAGGCTTATTAGACGATATTCGCCTGATATTAAAGAGAAAAATAGAGCCGGTTGTCACAACACCCAAAGAAATTCAGAAGGCAATAAAAGAATATTATGGCGTTGGTGCAGATACAGTTGAAAAGATTCTGGTTAGTGAGGAACATGCTGCTGAGGAAGTCAATTTAGAATCCGCTTCTCTTAGTGCTAATTTAGGCGATGAAAGTATTGACGCTTCAATTATTAAATTTGTCAATGAGTTGATTGTTGAAGCAATTCGTGCTGAGGCAACTGATATTCATATAGAACCGTTCGAAGACCATTTGCGTGTCCGTTTTAGAATTGATGGTATTCTTCATACAATTCCTACTCCTCCTTCAATACGAAGTTTCCATTCTTCCATCGTATCGCGTGTAAAGATTATGGCAAATTTGAATATAGCAGAAAAGAGGCTCCCGCAAGATGGGAAAATACTTGCAAATTTAGGCGATGGCAGATATGATTTGCGTGTATCAATTTTGCCTACGGCACATGGTGAAACGATTAACATCCGAATATTGTCAAGAACCTCTATGTTTTTGTCTCTGGACAAACTTGGTTTTTTAGAAGATGACATTAAACTATTTAATTCCTTTATAACAAAGCCTTACGGAATTATATTAGTAACAGGACCTACTGGAAGTGGAAAAACGACGACCCTTTATGCAGCGTTGGATAAACTCAACCGAACTGACCGAAAAATAATAACGATTGAAGACCCAATTGAATACCAGATGCCAGGGATAACACAAATGCAAGTGCACCCACGGATAGGTTTTGATTTTGCAACAGGTCTTCGTTCAATGCTTCGTCATGACCCGGACATTATGTTAGTAGGCGAAATCCGTGATTTTGAGACAGCAGAAATGGCGATTCGTTCCAGTTTAACAGGGCATTTAGTTTTAAGCACACTTCATACAAATGATGCACCGGGTGCAGTCACGCGATTGATTGATATGGGGATAGAGCCTTTCCTCATTTCAAGCACAATGATTGCCTCAATGGCTCAAAGGCTTGTTCGTAAAATATGCACAGATTGTAAGATAGAGGATAATCCTGACCCGTATGTATTAGAGGCTGAGTTTGGATTTCAACGCGAAAAGCATAAGGATATGGTTTTTTATAAAGGCAAAGGTTGTGAACGGTGTCGTTATACAGGGTATAGAGGGCGTATGGCTCTTTGTGAAATTATGCCTTTTTCACCAACCATCAAGGAACTCACTGTCCAGAGGGCTACCTCAATTGCAATAAAGAAACAAGCCTTGTCAGAAGGGATGAAAACCTTGCGTGCTTCAGGCTGGCAACGAATTGTTGGAGGTCTAACAACGGTAGAGGAGGTATTGCGTGTAACTGCAGATGCTGAAATTATGGAGGGGGCTCATGCCAGTATTTGAGTATGAGGTTAAAAAAGGACCTACCGAAATCGTAAAAGGAAAAATTGAGGCAGAATCTCGAAAAGCAGCAGTAAGCCGTTTACGCGAACTCGGCTATTTCCCATTAAGAATTGAGGAAAGCATTTCTACCGCTTCAAATGAGAAAAAGGAGGGAAAGGGATTCTCATTTCCAAAATGGCAGAAAATACGATTAAAAGATAAGAACATTTTTCTGCGACAACTGGCAAATCTTTTTGAATCGGGAATGGTTCTTACACGTGCTTTGAGAACCATCATAGAGCAAACACCAAATCCGGCAATGGTTAAGGTTGTTGAACAGATTTATGATGATGTGCAGAAAGGTAGCAATCTGGCAGAAGCCTTTGAAAAACACCCTAATCTATTTTCACCAATGTATTGCAGTATGGTTCGTGCAGGTGAAACAGGGGGTATGTTGGATGAGGTGCTATGGAGAATTGTTGCTTTCAGCGAACAGGAAGAGGAATTGCGAGGGAAGGTAGTTTCTGCTATGGTATACCCCGTATTCCTATTAATTGCAGGAACCGCTGCAATATTTATTCTCGTATCTTTCGTATTTCCTAAATTTATTGCTGTATTTGAAGATTTTAATGCACAATTACCCTTACCTACAATAATTGTAATGAAGTTTTGCGGTTTCATGGGAAGTTGGTGGTGGGCTGTTATTATAGTCGGTGTCTTAATTGTTTTAGCGATATATTCTTATCTCAAAACACCTGAAGGGAAAAAGCAGAAGGATATATTCTTATTAAGATTTCCAGTCATAGGCGGCGTTATTGAGAGATATGAAATGGCTAAATTTGCACGAACCTTTGGAACATTAATGGACAACGGCGTTCCAGTCCTTACTGCTTTGAAAATCACAGCTGACACAATGACAAACTCTGTGCTAAAAGAGGAAGTGCAAACTATCCATGAATCTGTTAAGGAGGGCGAAAGCATTAGTGATAGTTTAAAAAAATGTCCACATTTTCCACCAATTGTAATAAATATGTTTGCCGTTGGCGAAGAAAGTGGCAGAATCGGAATTATTGCTAAACGAATTGCGGACACTTATGATTTGGAAGTAGATAGAGCAGTAAAGGCTATGGTTACTTTATTTGAGCCTTTGTTAATTGTTATTATGGGGGTCGTTATAGGGTTCCTGGTCATAGCCATGCTTTTGCCTATGCTTACATTAAGTTCGGCTATAGGAACATAATTTCACTTTCATAAAAAAAGGAATTATCATGCCTAAAATGCTGCCCTTTGTCATACTTTTTATTTTATTATTTATATGTCCTACCAAAGCAGAAGACCTCTCCCCTATCTCTATTTACGACCTTCAATGTGAGTATTTGAAAGAGCCATTAGGGGTGGATATTACAAACCCTTGCCTAACCTGGAAGTTAAAAAATAATTCAAAGAAAAGAGGTTCATTTCAATCTGCATATCAAATTATCGTTTCTTCAAGTCTTGAAAAATTAAATCAAGATATCGGCGATTTATGGGATACAGGTAAGGCAAATGGAAATCCTTTCCAAGTAATATATCAAGGCGAACCCCTGAAACCTACTATGCGAGCATGGTGGAAAGTCCGTGTCTGGGAAAAACAAGATAGGGTATCTTCATTTAGTAAACCTTCTTTCTGGGAAATGGGCTTAATCTCAAATGAAAATTGGACAGGAAATTGGATAGAACCACCAGAAGATTTATATCCACGAAATTTAACAGATAAAGAACGATTCAATTTCAATCCTGCCTTGTTATTTCGTAAAACCTTTTCAGCAGAGAAAAATATAGAAAGGGCAAGGATATATATAACAGGACTTGGTTATTATGAATGCTTTATTAATGGAAAGAGGATTGGTGACCATGAATTAGACCCCGGCTGGACAAATTTTTCAAAAAGGGTATTTTATTCTGTCTACGATATCTCAGACTTAATCAATAATGAAAAGAATGTTATAGGTGCACATGTAGGTTCAGGCTGGTATAATCCTTTACCCTTAAAAATGTGGGGTAAATATAATTTAAGAGATGTTCTGACCGTTGGCATCCCGAAATTGAGGGCACAAATTGAGATTGACTACAAGAATGGGACAAAAACAATTATTGGCACAGATGAGACATGGAAAGTGAACCTATCACCTGTTGTTAAAAATAATGTATATCTTGGTGAGGAATATGATGGCAGCAAAGACCCAAAAGGATGGAATGAAAGCACATTATTTGATGATTCTAATTGGAAAAATGCAGTTGTTCCAATTGAGACAAATTTAGGAAAAATGCAGGCTCAACCAATTCTACCAATTAAAGTTGGACAAAAATATCATCCTGCCAGCAGTAAACAAATCGGAGAGAATAAGTGGCTTGTAGATTTTGGACAAAATTTAGCAGGTAGAATACATTTAATTGTGAAAGGTACAGCAGGACAAAAGATACAGGTAAGGTATGGTGAACTGCTATATCCAGATGGGACTTTGAACCCAATGACCTCTGTCTGTGGACAGATTAAAGAACATAAAATCCCTGAGATTTCAGATAAACCTTTTACAGCAGAACAAAAGGACATTTTTATCTTAAAGGGTGATAATGAAGAAGAACTATTTACCCATTTTACCTATCATGGCTTCCGTTATGCAGAAATTGAAGGTTTAGCAGAACTGCCTCCAGAAAACAACTTATGGGCAGAACGACTTCATACCGCAGTAGATAAGTGCGGAGACTTTGAAACTTCAGAAACGGTATTAGATAGTATTCAAAAAATGTGTATTGAAACTTTGTTGAGCAATTTACACAGTGTTCAGACGGACTGCCCACATCGTGAAAAGTTTGGATATGGTGGGGATATAGTCGCAACAAGTGAATTTACTATTTTTAACTTTGATATGGCTGCTTTTTACAGAAAGGTTGTTAGAGACTTTGCAGATGAAATGCGGCCTAACGCTGGATTCACAGAAACAGCACCTTTTGTAGGTATTGGAGATTGTGGGTTTGGAGAGGGTAGCGGACCCATTGCCTGGGGAACAGTTCATCCATTCCTGCTCTGGAATCTGTATGTATACTATGGGGACAAAGCCATTGTTGAAGAGCAATACCAAAATGCAAAAAAATGGATGGAACTATTACAAAAAAGTGCAAAGGACGGAATAATTACCCAATGTATTGGAGACCATGAAAGTATTGCAGAAAAACAGGTTGAGGTTACTGCTACGGCATATTACTATTTGAACGCTGTTTTGATGGAAAAATTGTCATCTATTTTGGACTTTAAAGACGATTGTGAATACTACAAAAATCTTTCTGAGGAAATAAAGAAAAAATTCAATGAAAAGTTTTTTGATTCTAAAACAGGGAAGGTAGGTATAGGTTCACAAGCCAATCAGGCAATCTACTATGCTTTCCAATTAAGTGACGGAAAATTTTCGGACCGTTCGAAAGAGGTATTAATAAATGATGTAACATCACAAGGGAACAAATTGACCACAGGGATTTTTGGAACAAAATATCTTCTCGGGACACTATGTGAATTGAGCCAACCTGAATTGGCTTATGAAATTGTTATGCAAAAAGAATGCCCGGGCTGGCGATACATGCTTGAAAATGGTGCTACGACCTTATGGGAACACTGGGAATTTAGCGATAATACCTTCTCACATAATCACCCTATGTTTGGTTCTGTTAGCGAGTGGTTTTACAAATATTTAGGTGGCATTAGACCAGCAGACTTACCCCATTACTTTGCGTGTGGATTTGACAAAGTAATTATTAGCCCAACATTCACACTACCGCTAACAAAAGTTAATTGCTCTTATAACAGTGTCCGTGGAGAAATCATTTCAACATGGAAAAAGAATGATAATGAGATAAATTTAAAAGTAGAACTGCCCCCTAATTGCGAAGGCATTGTTTTTATACCCGGTACACCCAAACATGTATTTGTTGATGACAAAGAATTGGAAAAAGACCAATTTTCATTCTATATAAATCAGGTCAACATAACCAACGGCACATACACCTTCAAAATAATATATTAAGACCTCTGAAAAATTATTATCTTTATCTTTTTAACCAAAAGACGCAAAGTTCTACCGATAGTCAGGTTTAAATTTTACTTAAAAGAACTTTGAGAAAGAAACCATAACCACAAAGAAGAAAATCTCCCTGCCATATATGACCTATACGGCTTATCTGCCCTATACGACTTATCCGTCCTATACGACCTATTCTTCTCTCACCGAAACTACAACCTTCTCTTCATACCACTCATCAGTGATACAAGTAAACCGACAAATAGAATGTCCAACAAGTATTTCATAAACCCATCAAAGGATGGTATACCTTTACCGCCACCACAGCCACAACCACCTCCTCCACCCCCTTCACCTTCGGTTGTGCCTTCGTGAGTCCCTTCTGCTGTTCCTTCATGAATCCCTTCGTGGATACCTTCGCCTTCTAGTGTGGAAGTGGCTGATTGCCATAGGAAATAAGGATATGTCTGTCCTTCTATAATTGTCCAAATATTTATAAAGTTCCAGCCTACATAAGTTGCCCGCTGCTTCATCTGTTCCGTAGTCTTCCATTCGCCTCCCGCAGAAAATAAAACTCCGGCTGTCTCTATATTCCAATAACTGCTCTTTATACTACCATAATAACCATTAGACCCCACAAGACCACCTACATTATTTCCACTACCAGACACCGCTCCAGTATTGTAACTGCTCTCAATACTACCTTTATAATTCAACCCCACAAGACCACCTACATATTCAGAACCTATTATCCTACAATTTTCTAATCCCAAATTCTTCACCTCTCCTCCCGAACCTATATAGCCAAATAAACCAATATAACCCTCGTCTGAACGGTTGATATACAAACCTGTGATTTTGTGTTCCTTACCATCAATCATGCCGACAAATTGTGCATTGCTTGTCCCAATGGGTTTGAAACCTGCTCCATTATTCCAGTTAATCGTGTTGCTTGCATCAATGTCCTGCGTTAGTTCATATTCACCGTATAGAGGAAAACCTGCATAGTTCCCTATCTTCTGTAAATCTTCTATGGTGCTAATCTGGATTACTGCCGCATAGACATTCGTGGGCATCAATATCATTCCAAGCAAAAACATGACAAACATACACACAAAAAATCTTTTCATTTTACTTTTTCCTCTGTCATTGTTCATTAAATTAGAAACTAAAATATTTTTCATACCAAGTTTTCCAATAAGGTTGGTTGACAAATTAGAAACCAAAAATCTCTTCATACCCAGACCTCTATTAAAACTAGATTGTTATACATTTTAGTTATTGAATATATTTCATTCTTATACTTTTCAATTGTAAAAAACAAATAATAAAATACACATTCATTATTATCTTCTTTCTCCAATTTTATAATTCCTTATTCCCTTTTTTTGTAAAACAAGTAATTGGGACATGCTGTATCAATACCTATCTTCTGCAATTTAACTTCACATAGAGCATCATTCTCTACCTTTGATAATCCCTTGATACCCTCAATCTGAATTGCTGACATGGATAAGGTAATTTGCGTATCCTTCTTTTGCAATTTCTCAACACTGGTCCAGTGCATCTTTGGGACATTCAACACTATGTGCGTATCCTGGTTTTGCAATCTCTCAATACTGTCAAACTGAATTATCTCTACATACACATCCGAGTAGATAAACATCATACCTGACAGAACCATGACAAATACACAAACCAAATACCTGTTCATCTTACATCCATAAATCGTATTTATTTATTGAACAACATTCAACATTTTCATCCATCAAAAAACTGAACAAAAAAGAATCACTATTCATAATTCTATTTTCATTATGGTATTTGCCAATAAATCTTACAAAACCTTCATCTTCATCTCTTCTTCTATTTTTTAATATGAGTAATCTTTTCTTTCAACTCGCGATTACCAACTTCCTATCTTATAAAATTACTATAACTAATCTTACCATATATTTCAAATTTTTGCCACGATTTTTTCAAAAAGATTGTCTTTTATTTTATATGGTCAATACTTTCCTTAAAGAAATAAGAAGCAAAACTATTTATTTCAAATCCTCTTATATGTGGAATGTGAAATAATTTTTCTGAGCAAGCATAAATAAAAAGGGAGACATAGTAAAGACTCTAAATATTGGATTCTTACAAATCACAATGATTGTGAGTAGATTATTTAAAATGGCATTGAATTGTTATAATGTAAGGGAAATATGCTTTTTAAATGTCTCAATAAATGATAATGTAAAGCAATTATTTGTCGTAAATTCCTGCAATTGGGAACGAAATTCTGCCATTTTTTGTTATTTATATAAAAGAGAGAATTAGAAATGCTACAGTTTGTTTATAATTTTATAAGTATTATCAATCAAATGGCGCCTTACTTGCTGTTTGGCTTTTTGATTGCGGGGATATTGTCACAGATAATCCCTACCTCTTGGGTTCAAAGACATCTTTCAGGTAAAGGCTATGTCCCCATAGTAAAAAGTGCCATGATAGGTGTCCCCTTGCCACTCTGTTCCTGTGGTGTAATCCCTGTTATGGCTTCATTTAGAAAACAGGGAGCGAATGTTCCGGCTATGTTATCTTTTATCCTGTCTACTCCACAAACAGGCGTGGATTCAATACTCGCAACTTATGCACTATTAGGTCTAGTAATGGCTATTTACAGACCATTTATTGCATTAATTACTGGACTTTTAGGCGGTGTTATATATTATTGGATTAGTAAAAAAGAAGTTGAACAAGAAGCAAATGAATTGAATGAGCGTAGAGAAAATTCAAAAAGCGATGAGGAACACACAGTATTCAACAAAAAAGTTATTATTAATAAATTAATTGAGGTGTTTCATTATGGTTTCATTACATTACCGCGTGAAATTGCTCGACCACTGGTTGTAGGAATAATAATTACAAGCGCAATAACCACCTTTATACCTCCTGGCATTATTACAAAATTTTTAGGTTCAAACATACTGCAAATTTTTGCAGCGATTTTGGTCGGTATACCTATTTATGTCTGTGCAACTGCGTCTATTCCTATTGCACTTAGCCTGATTTATTTAGGTGCTTCTCCTGGCTCTGCACTTGCATTTTTAATTGCTGGACCTGCAACAAATTTCGCAACAATTGAAGTAATTAAGCAATTATTAGGCAAGAAAGCAGCAATTGTATATCTACTTACAATGGTTATTTCTGCACTATTTTTTGGCATAACCTTTGATGTGCTCGTTGATTACTTCCCCTTTATGAAATTTTCACAATTGCAAAGCATGCCTCATGTTCACGAGACATTTTTTAGTCCTACGAAACTTATTTCCTTGATATTTTTTACTTTAATCTTGATATTAGGTATACTTAAAATTGACCCGTTTCAATACTTATCAAGAAACAAAAAGGTGTTAACTTTGGAACAACCTTACATGAAAATAAAAGTTAGTGGAATGACCTGTTCCCACTGCCTTCAAAGAGTTACATCAGTATTAAAAAGTATTCCTAATGTTATAGATGTAAATGTCTCCCTTGATGATGGAGTAGCGATTGTCTATGGAAATCCTTCCTATGATGAGATTCATAAAGCCCTGTCAGAAGAAGGCTACCCTTCAAAAATGATTGAAGAGAACACATCCTGCAATAATTGTTGCGATTAAGGATAAACCTGAGATGAAACAGAGGGAATACAAAGACATACAAAAACTGTAGCGGTTATGGCGTCTTTCTTTGCGCCCTTTGCGGTAAAAAGCCTTGATAGACAAGTATCCGATTATACAAAAAAAAATTTAAAGGGAAATTAAGTGCCTCTTTTGTATAAACCAAAATTTTTAGATAGCCTTGTATTCTCTATGACAAAAACAAAATACTGTATTAAGTCCTTTTATATATATGGGCAATTTTGTATCTACTCTTTTTTTGTGCCGATTAAGCCGTCTATGACGAGTTTTTTGCCATCCCACATACCTGTTTTTATCATGCCCAATACCATAATTTCTATAATTCCATCGTCATAGACTTTATATTCTGCCTCGATACCTTTCGGAGACAGTTTGTTGACCACGCCTCCCTTTACAAGCACCTTTTTAGCGTCTAAAAACTTCAAATCAAATTCTTCAAATCGCCAGAAGGTCCCGATAAGGCTCTTGTGTAGTTCGTTTGTGGGAAGACCTTCCCGGGTAGAGTCTGCTGGAATACTGTCTGTATTACCCTGTTCCTGAGTAAATGTTCCAGCAGAAGGGAGTAATGGTTCTACTTTTACCTCTTTTATCTGTTCCTTATTTCCTTCACAGCCAGAAATAACCCCAAGAAAACCCAATATCAAACAGAAAAAATTTATATTTTTTGACATTTCTTAGCCCTTTTTATAACTTGTTGTCTTTATCTATGCAAAGTAATAATTCTATTCCAATTTCATTGTTTAAGTAAAAACCTTGATTGGTTGGCTTATAAACACCTTTATTATACTCCAAAAGACCTCTGTTTGTCAGTTTATATAAGGCGGGTCCGAAATCATTTTCTAATGTAGAATGAAATCTTTCAAAATATGTTTTTTCATCTATTCCGTCCGACAGACGAAAGTATTGTATTAGTGTTTCGACTTTCACCTCATTCTTGGTCAAATAATCTTCTTCAAATTTTTTACCGGGAAATTTCAAGTATTCTTTGATATTTGGTATATTCATGCAGCGCAGATTTCCAACATAAGAAAAAGCACCTGCTCCAATGCCTATGTAAGTTTCGTTGTGCCAATAAATTAGGTTGTGAATACACTTGTATCCCTGTTTTGCAAAGTTCGATATTTCGTAATGTTCAAATCCTTTTTCTACCAAATATTTCTCAGCAATTTTATATAGTTCAAGGCAGGTATCATCGTCATTCTTTTCTTTTAAGTTATTTTTGTATAATGGGGTTCCTGGTTCGTAAGTTAGGTTGTAAGTTGATATATGGCTGGGACTTAAGTTTAAAGCAATACTTAAATTCTCTTCCCATTTTTTTGCAGTAGATACAGGAATCCCAAAAATAAGGTCTAAACTCCAATTATCAAAATGTTTTGCAATAATTTCACAGGCTAATTTTGCTTTACTTGCATCATGTCGTCTCCCCAAATATTGTAATTCTGTATCAAAGAAGGACTGAACACCTATGCTTATTCTATTAATACTTACTCCTTTTAACTCTTTTACCCAGTCTTCTGTTATATCGTCAGGATTAACCTCAATAGAAAACTCAGGCTTATCTGATTTGAATAATTTATTGACATGTCTGGCAATTTTCTCAATTTGCTTTATATTTAATAGCGACGGGGTTCCACCACCAATGTAAATGCTCTTTAAGGTATGTTTGTAGGGCAAATCTCCCAACTCGGCTAATAGTGCATGGATATATTCATCAGGAACACCATTATTCACGGGGATACTAAAAAAGTCGCAATATCTGCACTTTTTTTTACAAAAAGGGATATGGATATAGAGTCCCAATTTTTCTGTTGGATTTTTTTGTGTTTGTAGTAATTCTATTGTAGTCGTCATGTTTTATCTTTATAGTAAAACTTTAATATATAATACTATAATTCTTTTTATGAAAAATATTGCGAATTAGATAATAGGAAGTAAGGGTGAACAAGATATGAAAGCGGAATTGGTAATGATTGGGACAGAACTTCTGCTGGGGCAGATAATAGATACGAATGCGGCTTATTTGGGTAGAAGGCTGTCGGAAATTGGTGTGGATGTGTATCGAAAGGTTACGGTTGGGGATAATCAAGATAGAATTGTTGATGTAATTAAGGAAAGTCTGTCTCGATGTGATGTAGTTATATGTAGTGGTGGATTGGGTCCTACCGTTGACGATATAACGCGCGAAAGTATATCGGAAGCCACTGATAGTCCTCTGGTATATCATCCTGCGTTATATCAAGAGATATTTGAACGGTTGGAAAGGAAAGGTATCAAAGTTTCTGAAAATAATAAAAAGCAAGCCATGTTGCCCAAAGGTGCTGTATCAATACCCAATCGTGTTGGAACGGCGCCGGGTATTATAAAGGAATATAATTCTAAATACATTATTTCTTTACCTGGGGTGCCTTTTGAATTAGAGCCTATGTTTGAAGAGTCTGTTGTTCCATTTTTGCGGAAGACATTTCAGATAGAAAGCCGTCTATACATAAGAGTATTAAAGGTTTATGGACTTGGAGAGTCAAGAGTGGACTATAAGTTAGGAGAATTGTTGTATTCCTCTTCCCCTACTATAGGTCTGCTGGCTTCGCCTGAATGTGTTCAGATTCGACTTGCAGTTAAAGGGGAAAGTTCTGAGAAAGCAGAGGAGATACTTAATGAGATGGAGCACAAGATTCATAATCTTTTACCGGGCATAGTGCTTTCGGGAGAAAGTTATTCTCTAGAAAAGGCATTAGACAAAGTATTGATGCAAAATAATAAGTCTATTGCTGTCTTTGATGGACAGTCTGGTGGTATGATTATATATAGAATGTTTCAAGCCAGAATGAAAAGTTTTATTCATGGGGAGGTTTTTCCTAATATTGAAAGTAGTCAGGACCTGGAAAAATTATTTGACAGGGCGAATAAAAATCTGTTAGAATTCCCTTTTGTATACAATTTAATATTATATTCTAATCCAAAAGATAGAGTTACACACCTTATATTAAAAGGTAATAATGTAGGCGAAATTCACTGGGAGCTGCCTTTTTATGGAACAGAAGAAAGGGACCGGGTGAGAATTTCAGTGGTTTCCCTTGAACAAGTGAGGAGGAAATTGCTCAGTATTGAGTTTAAAGACGACTGAGATTTAATTTTCTGTGCCAAAACTCCAAAAAAGAAGGAGTAAAGAATATGTTCCCGATGTTAGCGATATTAGTGATTTCAACTCAACCTTTGCAGCCCTGTATTGAAGGGATTGCTTCCTATTACACTACAGCCCAAACGGGATTTTTAACTGCATCTGGTGAGCGTTTTAAGGACCATGAGTTTACATGTGCAATGCCTTTCGGTAAGTTTGGCGATTATTATCTTGTGGTCAATGAAGCAAATGGGAAATCAATTATTTGTAAACTGAATGACCGTGGTCCTTACATCAAAGGTCGTGTAATTGACCTGTCTCGTTCATCTATGAAAGCATTAGATAGCCGAAAAGGACTGATAAAGGTTAAGGTTTACCATTTAGGAGGCGGTCCCTATAAAACAGGTCCTATAAAATTATTAAACTAATTTTACAGGGTTAATTCACTGGTTCGAGAGCGATTTTTAAGGGTATACCATCTATATCTATTTGTTTTGTATCTAATGTTTCTTCGTCTGAAAATAGGATATTTACTGCTAGCACCTCTTTTGAGAGCATGTCTTTAAATTCAGTTAAAGCGTCTTTAAGGTTATTATCGGCAGTTATCAAGGTTAGTTCTATTCTTTTATCATAAGGAAGTTGCTTTGACTTTCTTAACTCCTGAATTTCGCGGATTACATCCCTTATCCAGCCTTCTTTTCTTAATTCTTCTGTAATTGTAGTGGTTAAAATCACCACCATATTTTTACCTTGCGAAGCGGTAAAACCTTCTTTTGGAATTAATTTTACACTCAGGTCTTCCTCTTTAAGAGATACCTTTTCTCCTTCAATTTCAACGATATATTCTCTATTTGTGATAATATCGTGGTAAATCTTTGCTCCATCAGCCATAGATAGTTCTTTTGCCAGAGATTTCACCTTGCTCCCTAATTTGGGTCCTAACAATTTATAGTTTGGTTTTACCTCATAGTTGACATATAGTTCAGGTCGGTCTGAAAATTCAATTGATTTAATATTTAACTCTTCCATAACTATATCTAAATAGGGTATTATTTTATCTTTAAATTCTGGAGAAGATAATACGATTTCACATTTTGCGAGGGGTTGACGGACCTTGATATTTGATAATCTGCGTGCATTTAGACCTAATGTAACGGCTTCTCTTGCAAGAGCCATATTTTCGAGTAAGTCATTATCAATTTCGTCAGGATTGGTTTCTGGGAATGTGGCGAGGTGGACGCTTTCTGTTGCGGTTTTTAATGGCTTAGTTAAATTTTGCCATGTAATTTCTGAAAAGAATGGCACAAATGGGGCAGAGACTTGGGCAAGATTGATTAAGCATTCGAACAGTGTCCAGTATGCGTCTGCTTTATCTGTGGACCAGTTGCTTTCCCAGAAT